>ENA-OQMZ01000072-OQMZ01000072.1-human-gut-metagenome-genome-assembly--contig:-NODE-72-length-37515-cov-2.114448_pt1 | contig 37515 bp, 46 predicted proteins | sample MGYA00242621_ERZ504862 | MGnify/ENA primary metagenome ERZ504862 (study PRJEB26092, sample SAMD00036393) | human gut metagenome | host: Homo sapiens | study: EMG produced TPA metagenomics assembly of...
CTTCCTCAAAGAAGGCTTTTTTTATTCTACAAAGTGGATCCTGCTCTTATCAAAACGATCCTGCTGCTTTCTGCTCTCTGCTGGGTATCCCAGGGCAAAAAGAGAAAATACCTCCACATTCTCCGGAAGCTTCAGAATATCATGACCAACGCCATACGATCCTTAAGCGGTGCAATTCCGATCCACACGCCGCCAAGTCCCAGTGCATCCGTTTCCAGCCAGATATTCTCCTGTGCGATAGACATATCGATCTGTGCCATATCCTGAACAGGCAATCCCTCTTTCCGATATACCGGAACGATCACAACCGGTGCACCTGCTGCACATCCTGAATAGGGAGTGGCTTTGGAAAGCTCCAGGATCTTCTCCTTATCTGTCACAACATAAAATTCCCACGGCTGCTGATTACATGCGCTTGGCGCCTGCATACCCGCTTTCAGGATCTGAAAGATCTTTTCCTTCTCTACGGGTTTATCTTCATATTTACGGATACTTACTCTGTGAAAAATATTCTCCATGCTATTTTCTCCTCGTCATACTCATATCACTTGTTACAGTTCATACTCATCATACAGCTTCTGACGCCATTTTACATCCGTCATCACACGCTGCACTTCATCCGACCGTCCATCCAAAAACAAACGATTGATCACTCCCACCGGTATATACAAATTATACCACATCATCAAAACATAAAAACCCCATAAAACGTATTTTTACAAACTCTACAGGAACTTAAAATGGAAAACGCTCCAGAATACGAAGCTTTCAGAATGTCCATACAGACAAGAATCCTATAAGATATAATAACCATACCACATATCAATAAACAAATCACTCAAAACTGTTCCAAAAATTCTCCCATAATCTGACACCGCCACCATCTGAAAACTCCCGGACAGCCAAACATCCGGGAGTTTTTCTTATATCACTTATAATCTTCAGAAATTATTTCTCCTGCACATTGATGATAACCTTCATGGTTGTCTCACGGTTCTCATCAATATACTGATAAGCCTTCAGATAATCTGCGAACTTAAATGTCTTTGAGATCAGCGGCTTTAAATGAACCTTCCCCGCATTTACAAGATCGATGGCATCTACATAATCATCATGGCGATACATCATAGTACTCTTGATATCCAGCTCGTGGTCATTGGCAACAGCAAGGTCAACGGTTGCCATATCCGCAAATACCGCTACCAGTACGATCACGCTGCCTTTTCTCGCATACTGGATGGCCTGTCCCATGGTGATGTTATTTCCGGCACAGTCATAGATCACATCTGCCTTATCCGGACCAAACGCCTCTACCAGTGCCTCTCCGAAATTTTTCTCCTTTGTGTTTACACAGATATCAATGCCGCACTCTTTTGCTTTTGCAAGACGAAGGTCACTGACATCCGTGATCATAACCCTGGCTGCCCCCATTCCTTTGGCTGTCTGCGCAACAAGATTTCCGATGGGACCTGCACCGATCACTGTGATGTTCATCCTTCTACATCGCCCATCTGCTTCACTGCATGGACTGCAACTGCCAGCGGCTCGATCATTGCACCTTCCTCGTAAGACATCTCCTCCGGGATCGGTGTTACCTTAGATGCATCTACTGCAAAGAATTCAGAAGCTGTTCCTGTTGTCTGGAAGCCCATAACCTTCAGTTCCTCGCAGAGATTATATTTTCCATGGCGGCATGGATAACAGTGTCCGCAGTATACCTGAGGCTCGATGGTTACTTTCTGGCCAACCTTAAAACCTGTCACATTCTTTCCAAGTCCCGTGATCTCACCGGATACTTCGTGTCCCTGTGTTACCGGATATTTTGTAAAAGGATGCTTGCCGTGATATACATGGATATCTGATCCGCAGATACCAATGTTCATGATCTTAACCAGAACCTGGTCATCTCCCACTTCCGGAACTGGAACCTCTCTGAAAATAATCTCTCCTGGATTTGTCATTACCTGCTGAAGCATCTTATTCTCCTCCTTTAATTTCTTTCTATTGCATATCATCTTTTATTAATTATTTTATTAAAGTAATTACATTATTATTCTTTTCTCCTGATCTGTCAAGATAGTTTTCTATGATTCTGCTTATTGAACAAGTTTGCAGCTTTGTTTTTATGCACATTCCATAATTATCGGTAAACGGAATAGTCAAGCGAATATTCGCAATACGCTTCGCTACTTGCTCATGACCGAATAACTCCTTCGCGGTTTATCGGTTAAAAAACGAAGCCTGCGAATTCAGCATTTCTGTACTCATATGCTGAATCCACAGGCTCCTTATACGTTTTTATAAATAGTTTTATAAAAGTATGATATTCCTTTCCGGCAGGTTTGTAAAGGCTTTTATCAATACCAGCGTGTCATCGGCAGATCATTATTCACACCCTTGGTCATAAGAATCTGGTGAAGATCGATAATTCCGTTGTGGAAGGTTGCCGCACATGCTGACAGGTACAGATCCCACATACGCAGGAACTCTTCGTCAAACATAGTCTTTTCTTTTTCAATATTGTCCCGGAAATTCTTTTCCCAGTGAAGCAATGTCTTATTGTAATGCAGACGGAGATTTTCGATATCCAGGGTATGGAAATTGTCCTCTGCCATATGGTTCAGGATCTCACGTAAGCTCGGAACAGTTCCGCCCGGGAAAATATATTTCTTGACCCACGGATCACCCGGATGCTCCTTCAGAGCACTGATAAAGTGAAGCAGAAACAGTCCGCCCGGCTTCAGGACCTTTTCTACGCAGTCAAGAAACAGCTGATAATTATCACGTCCAACATGCTCCAGCATACCGACACTGACAACACGGTCAAACTGATACTCCTTCTTCGGCAGATCACGGTAATCCATCAGCTCTACCGTAAGATAATCTTCCAGCCCCTGATCCTTGATCCGTCTCTGAAATTCTGCATACTGTTCATGACTTAAGGTGATACCGGTACCATGAACCTTATATTTCTTAGCTGCCTCGATCAGCAGAAAACCCCAGCCGCAGCCGATGTCCAAAAGACTCATACCCTCTTCCAGATGTAATTTTTTAAGGATATAATCAACTTTATTTACCTGTGCCTGATACAACGTATCATCCTCATGGATAAAATACCCGCAGGAATAACTCATAGTCTCATCCAGCCAAAGTTTATAAAAGTCATTTCCAATATCATAATGGCTGGTCACTTCCTTTTCCTGGTTCTTCTTTGATGTTGAACTGAACATGATCTTTTTCAGAGCAGATTCATTGGTAGAAAATTTTCCCATCTGACCCAGAAAATGATCCAGCGCTTCATAAAGATTTCCCTCGATATCCAAATCCCCACGCATATACGCCTCACCCAGTGCAAGGGATGTGCTCTTCATCAGATCCGCCAGAGGAATCGCTTTCTTAAAATTCACCGTAAATGTAGGTTCACCCTCTCCGATGTGATACTCGGAATTCTTGAACTTTACCAGAAATGGATAATCTGTAAAGCGTTCAAGGAACTGCACCATTGCTTTCTCTTCCGTCTTCTCCTGTAATGTCTCAAACATAATAGTCTACCTCCTTTAACACAGCACTATGATACACCCGGAGGAAGGCTTTATGTCAAGGGAGATATACAACAAAATTTTATCAATAAAATGAGAATATTTGGTAAAACTCTTCCTTATAATTATTTATAGTTATCCAAATTAACTCGATATTTAAAGTCCACATTTAACCCAGCCCTCAAAAGCACTGACATTTTCAAAACATAATCGTTAATTATATATCATTTCCCGATAATCATCTTTGTATTTTACGCATTTTTTATTGCTTTATATATAATTCAGACTTATAATAAAAGATACAAAAAAAAGAGCGAAAACCATATAAAAATCCAACACTGGAGGGAACCTTATGAACGAAGAACTTTTTAATGAAGCATCAAAATCCAACATCCTGTCAAAACAGCTGGTCGATCAACTTCAGGAAAGCATGACCTACAGCAGCATCTCCTTCATCAATTGGACCATCGAAGTCCTCAAGCTCCTGAAAGCCCGCATCGAACGCGGCGACAAGATCAAAGATGAGACCACCGGCGTGATCTACGATCTCTACACCTTCCGCCAATTTGTAGAAACCAACTTCTCCACCTACATCACCGGCCAGGTCTTCAACACCTCCATCCGATCCCAGAAAATCTACTTCACCCTGGAAGCCTGCCCAGCGGCTACAACCTCCTCATGGCAGACTCCGGCAACAAAAAAACCTACCGCTGGATCTCCAGCTTAAGCAAACGCTTCTCCCTGGTAGAAATGATCGCCACCGGAATCGTCTACGTCAAAGACAACCGTACCGACACCTACCAGCCATTTATTTCCGAAAACGGCAAATACTGCAAATACAACAAAGACCTGGGAAAACTCACAGAACTCTGATCAAAACGGGGAATCCGCAACCGCAGATTCCCCGTTTCCCCAACCATCCAGCGCACGCCGAGACCCATTCCCCTCTTCAAGCCACAGGGAATCTCAGCCTTTCCTCCCAGCCGTCCAGCGCAGCGCTGACGGCTCATCCAACTCTCGTCATACCACCCCACTAGCAACACTCCCCACGAGATTTAACACGTCTCACGGCCAATGCACAGCCAGTGAGGGGCTTCTTTCCAGGCTGACTCTGCAGGAGGGGAGCTGCTTCTTAGGTGGCGGAAATCTGCGTTGCTTCAAAATCTCGCTGTTTGAGCGGCTTCAGACGCGAGTTCGAGATTTTTTGAAGCGCTTTTAGCAGAATTCCGGCACCTTAGAAGCCAGCCCCGACGAAGCCCCAGCCTGGAAGAAGCCCCTCACTGGCGTCCCCTTCCGCCATATAACTACCTCCGTTTAAATCTCCCCAAGAAATCCAAACACCTCCTCATCCTCAAGAAAATGCATCAGCATATAAGCACACATGATCGCAACCCTCTCCTCCCTTCAGTATCCTCCTGACCTCATCCCGGTCCGCGATCACAACCTCGATCTCCTCACTATCCTCCTGAGCAGCCTTACTAACCTCACCACTGGCATACCCATAAACCGTAGCACAGGATTCATCCGTCATCCCGATCGTCGTAAAATAAGGCTTCTCAAAAGCCTCCGCAACCTTGATCGGCTCCAGCTTCAACCCAGTCTCCTCAAACATCTCCCGCACAGCACCCTCATGGAAATCCTCCCCAGCTCCACAAGCCCCGCCGGAAACTCATAAATATACCCGCCGATCGTATACCGATACTGACGGATCAGCACAACCTTATCCCGCTTCTCTCCATAAACACTGTAAATGATCACCCCATCCGGATGATTCTCCCCTGTAGAAAGCTTCATATCCTCCACACTCTTCGCCCTGGAGGCCACAAAATAAGAAACCGGCGTATCATGTACACTGGTCGCATCCACTCCATAAAGATTCACGAACTTATTATCTGTAAGTTTTTTCACACTGTTGATCTTACCCATCTGAAAAACTCCTTCCCGAAAATTTTTTCTAAAAACATTTTATCCCATCCAAAACCAAAGGTCAATTTTTTATACTTACACTCACTTCACAATAGTACTATAATAAATACTCTGCTATAAAATTAAAAATCCACTTATCACATTACCAAACAGCTACTGCAGACAAGAAAGAAGGAAAAAACATTGAAAAACCAGACCAATGCTGCCCAGGCCGAAAACCCTCTGGGAACCGTCCCTGTAGCAGCCTGACTCGCCAAATTCGCCATTCCCGCCATCATCAGCATGCTGGTCAGCGCTCTGTACAATATCGTTGACCAGATCTTTATCGGCCAGGGCGTAGGAATGCTTGGAAACGCCGCCACAAACATCGCATTTCCCGTAACCATTATCTCTACTGCTGCTGCATTGCTCCTGGGAATCGGCAGCGCCTCCAATTACAACCTGGAAATGGGCGCAGGAAACGAAAAAAAAGCCAGCTCCATTGCAGGAACCGGACTCTCCGCGCTGATAATCTCCGGTACGATACTCTCTGTCATCGTCCTTCTGTTCCTGAAGCCACTGCTTCATTTTTTCGGCGGAACACCGGACGTCATGCCCTATGCCATTGATTACATGGGGATCACCGCCATTGGATTTCCCTTTTATGTTTTAAGCACAGGCGGCAACCACCTGATCCGAGCAGACAGGAGTCCTACCTATTCCATGACCTGCATCCTGGCCGGTGCCGCCATCAACACCATCCTGGACCCGCTTTCATCTTTGGATTCGGCTGGGGCATCAAAGGTGCAGCCTGGGCAACCGTGATCGGCCAGATTGTATCCGGACTTCTGATCATCTTTTATTTTTCCAGACTCCGAAAAATGTACCTGGACCACTCCATGCTGATTCCTAAGGCACGCAATCTGTCTGCCATTTTTTCTCTGGGAATGGCATCCTGTATCAATCAGGTTGCCATTGCTGCAGTGCAGATCGTCATGAACAATACACTTCGCCATTACGGAGCACTCTCCGCCTACGGGAGTGATATTCCGATCGCCTGTGCAGGGATCATTTCCAAAGTCAATCAGGTATTTATGGCCATCTGCATCGGAATCTCCCAGGGCTCCCAGCCATATGGGATTTAACTACGGCGCCGAAAAATACAGCCGTGTACGCCAGACATACCGCTATTCCGTAACCTTATGTACTGTGATCGCAACCATATTTTTTATCTGCTTCCAGTTCTTCCCGCATCAGATCGTAGGCATCTTCGGAAACGGCAGCGACCTGTACTTTCATTTTGCAGAAAAATATCTCCGCATCTTCATGCTGATGACCTTTGCCAACGGGATCCAGCCTATGTCCGCCGGCTTTTTTACCTCCATTGGAAAAGCCAGGCTTGGTGTGATCATGTCCCTCACAAGGCAGGTGCTCTTCCTGCTGCCGCTAATCGTCATCTTCCCGGTCTTCTTCGGAATCGATGGCGTCATGTACGCAGGACCAATTGCAGATACCTCTGCATTTGTGCTGGCCGTTGTTTTTGCCAGACGTGAGCTTGGAGTCATGAAAGCTGCAGAACAAAACGCCTGACACAAGAAAGAATCCTGCTTGCAGGATTCTCCGCCTGCGACGGGTCGCTTCAGCGACATTATTCCTCTCCGTCGCAGTGCGATCCTGCCCGGAGGGCTTTTTTATGTTATAGGAACATTACGGAGTAATTTCCTATAACATAAAAATGCCATGTAATTTACTGCCCATCGGCAATATATTACATGGCATTTCTCACATTCTCAGATATTTATCTGAAACCACCAATTTCTGATCTTTTCTTCATCCTCCGGCAGCTGCTTATGATCAGTCACCTTTCAGTACAACACGGATTTTCTTATAGATTACAAATACGATCAGAGATGTCAGTGCATATTTAAAGATATTAAACGGAGCAATGATCAGCAGTGCAAAGGTAAGCAGTCCGTTTACGGAGCTGTGTACTGCGCTTCCCATCTGGATAAAGGTCTCGATTGGCATTCCAAACGCCTTACCGTAAGCCGGAAGCAATACAAAGGCATTGACAAAGCATGCAAGGATCGCTGTCAGGACTGTTCCTGCTGCCATACCTGCAACTGCATGTACTCTGCTCTTTTTGTGACGGAAACGGTAGATCAAGCCGGCCGGCACCACATAGGCACATCCAAACAGGAAATTGGCAACATCACCAACACCGGCAGTCATGGTTCCCTTCGTCACAAGATGTACGAGAATCTTCACAAGTTCGATCAGGATACCTGCCACAGGTCCCATAGCGAAGGTTCCTACCATAACCGGTACCTCGGAAAAATCAAGCTGATAAAAAGACGGTGCAAGAAACGGGATCGGAAACTCAAGATTCATTAATACTCCTGCCACAGCACCAAGCATGGCTACCTGCGCGATGGTCCTTGTTCTGCTTCTTTCCACGGCATTTCCTCTCTGTAATATCTGTTCACTCATAACTCTCTCTCCTTCTTCAGAAATATTCAAAGAAAATTTCCACAAGAAATCTTTATGCGAAAAAAATTTCTATTTCTTCACATAAAAAGCCCCGGGAGCTTCTTCCCGGGGCACTGAGCACGTTCTTTAAATACTGCGCGTTCTTCTCTCATCCAGACTTTACTGTCGGTTCCGGAATTTCACCAGATCAGCCGCCAAAGCGGGTCGCGGACTATACCGCCGGTAGGGAATCACACCCTGCCCCGAAGAAATTTTCTTTTTTATGAGTTCATTATAACGCGCTCTTTTTATAATTACAAGGCTTAATTCTGTCACAGAAGCATTCTGCTCCATTTATATAAATCTAAGATCCACTCCTTTATGATCAAACCCAGATTTTCTTTACCGTACTCCAGCTACTGTAAAGAACCTTTTTTCCGACTCTTTTATATGACCGGATGCGGACATAATAGGTCTTTTTGTTTTTCAGTCCTGATATCTTATATCTGGTCGCAGACTGTTTTCCAACTGTGTACCGTTTTTCTTTTCTTTTGTAAATCTGCTGTCTGCTGCATACTGGATCTGATAGCCGGTTGCCTGTATATTTTTTTTCCAGCTTGCAGTAAAGGATCTGTTTGCTTTTTTCAGTCCTGTCAGCAGAGTTTTGGAGGCAGGATCTTAAAGGTAAGCGTTTTGTTGATACGACTGTATTTTCCGATTCCTCTGACCTGCACAGTTCCAATTCCGGAATTTTTATTATTTTTGTAATACAGCTTATAAGCACTCGCCCCGATCTTCTTTCCATTTACAGTTACGGTTACTGATGGCCGGATGGTTTTTCCCGTATAAGTGTAAGAGGTTCTGTTTAGCTTAACATTGCTGACAAACTTTTCTGTCTTTTTTATGATCTTGAAATGAATGGTTGCGGTACCTTTATAATAACCGGTACCATAAATGGTTACCGTTGCAACACCCGGATACTGATTATCCTCGTAGTACATATAATAATCTTCGCCGGCTTTCAATCCGGGGATTACGATGGCAGGTGTGAGTTCTTTTCCTGTATATGTCTGATCAGCTATTGGATCCGCAGCCGGTAGTTTTCCGTAAATAGTAAAATATAATGTTTCCGATCCTTTATAATTGCCGATTCCCGTGAGCTCTGCACGAGCTTCACCAGGCTTTTCATTATTAACATAGGTTACCGTATAATCTTTTCCCTGTACCAGTCCGTCAATTACCACTTCCGGTTCCACTTTTTTTTCCTTTAAAGGTGGTTTCCAGGTATGTTTCATTATTTTCCGCAAAATAGCACACATACATTCCATTTTCATCTGGCGTAATCTTGAAACTCCGCTCTACTGTACCGCAGAAAATATCTTTTCCCGTGATCTTTACAGTCGCAGTTCCTGCATTGATGTTATTTTCATAAGTTACTTCATAATCGAAGCCCTGCTCAAGTTCCGGTGCGGATTCACTGGATTCTATTTCGGGTTCATGGCTTTTTCCATTATATTCATAGTCTGAAGTGATCTGTTCAAACCATTCATTCTGAAGCGGTATCCGGTTGTCTGCTGACAGCTCCACAAACGTGCAGCCACGGTCCTCTGCGTATTTCTGAAGTGTGGAATCCTTTTTTCCCGCGATCAGTGCTGAATCCCTGAACGCATCATCCGCCCAGACAGTATCTGTGCTCAGTACTCTTATCCTGCACCCGGAAGACAGACGAAGTCCATTTTTCCCAACTGATTTTACAGATGCGGGAATTATAATATCACGGATCCCTGAACTGCTCTGGAATGCATATTCACCGATTTCTTCCAAGCCTTCGTTCAGGACAGCTTTCGTAAGCGACGAACAGTTTCCGAAAGCACCTTCTCCAAGGCTTCTGACACTTCCCGGTACTGTTATGGAAGAAACATTTACACAGTAATAAAAAGCATAGTCTCCCACGCTTACAGTTCCATCCGGGATCTGGTAATCTCCGGAACGTCCGGACGGAAACACGATCAGTTTTGTGCCATCCTTGCTGAATACCACTCCGTCTTTTTCAGAAAAATACGGATTTTCCGGATCTACTTTAATTTCTGTCAGACTGGACTCAGACAAGCCCTCCACAAAAGCAGCCAGCCTATAGATGACACATTTGGGGGAATCGTAACAGATTTCAATTTCTCACAGTTGTAAAAAGCATTCTTTTCGATGGTTGTAAGCGAATCCGGCAAAGTAACAGACTCTATATCAGAAGCCTGGGTGCAATACTGGAAGGTACTGTTTCCAAGAACCGTTACTTTTCTTCCGTCAATAGTATCCGGAACTACGATATTTGTATCCGTTCCTTCATACTGATACAGCCTGAGTGTTCCATCATTCAGAATCTTATAAGAATAGTCATAGTCCATTTTGGACAATTCATAATGTCTGGGGGCATTTCCCGTATATCCGCAGTCAACCAGATATCTTTCTCCGTCAATTATGACTACAGAGTTCCTGTGACCGCTTCCCGCCCCCGGATCATTTGCCGCATACCTTGCATACACGGTCAGTCCCAGTTTTTCGCACATATAGTTCACTGCGCTGGTATTGGCCCAGCAGTCTCCGCCGCCATCCAGCATCAGGCTGTATAACCGGAATGATACTGACTGTAATTGAAGTTGTTGGCAAGCCATCTGGCGATCGTCTCAACCTTTTTATAATCGGACATTTCCGCAGTAATATTTTCTTTGAGGAATGTATCCATTTTTTGTTCTGCGTAATACTCCGCATAATCTTTGAGTATGAATTTATAATAAACGGTACTGTTTCCATCCTGTACAGAGATCAGGGTCTCTCCAAACATGTATTCCACTGGCTCTTTACGTCATTTCCGTTTTTGTCTACATAGGTTACATACTGCATTTTAGGAGTAACAAGACCGGTTTCGCTGACTTTCGCAGTATAACCGGAAACAACCGTATATACCGGATTTTTGCCGGATGTCTGGATCTGATAAGATGTCTGCATGGTATCCGGCATGGAGATCACACTGCTGTAAGTATCATTCATCGCATACAGATATATTTCTGTGCTCTCTACATCTGTTTCTTTTTCGGAAGTGCCTGCTGCCGGAATATCATCTGTGAATATATCTTCCTGCTGCTCCTGGTTTTCTCCGTCACCAAAAATTTCTTCCGGTGCCGCAGCCTCCTCTGTATCCTCTGTTCCTTCTGCTTTTCTGATGACCGCCGAAGGTTCTTCCAGAATTAATCCTTCATCAGAATCCTGTTGTATTTCCTCACTCTCTGAGCTTTCAGCTTCATCCGTTTCCGTTCCGATATCTGATCCCGGAAACTCTTCTTCTGTAATCTGATCTGTGCTCACGGCAGTATCTTCTTCCGTGATCTGATCTGTGTTTACGGTATTTTCTGATTCCTCAGAATTCCCGTCATCTGTAAAAGTATCAATGGTGTCTGTCATATCCGTCTGTGCATCTGTAAAATCTTCGGCCGCCACCGGTCCACATGGAACAACAGACATACATAATGACAGACCAAATGCTATCAATTTTTTCGGAAATTTCATTTCGTACCTTTCCTTCCTTTTTATGTAAACCGTTTATATGTAAGTTCTGTTTTTATTATAACGCGGCCCTGTCTTTTCGCAAGCTGCAATAATGTCCCCTACTCTGCAAAAAACCGCTGTGATCTTCATTTTAGATCACAGCGGTTTATGTTTTATTATCGGAACATCAGACTTTCCACAATTTCAGCATTACTGTTCTTTCCATATCCGCATTCGATCAACCAGTTTTCTGGCTGGATACTGCCAACACCACGTTCTACTGTGATGCTGCATGCTCATATGCATTCTGTATTCTTACAGAATATCGATATGCTCTCCTGCAAGTGCCTTGTTCATGCTTCGTACTGCGCAGAATTTACCGCACATGGAGCAGGTATCCTCATGCTCCGGTTTGCGCTCGTTCCAGATACGTTTTGCTGTTTCCGGATCCATGGCGCATTCCCACTGTGCCTCCCAGTCAAGCTTTCTTCTGGCATCTGCCATCTTGTCATCGATCTCACGGGCACCGCGGACACCTTTGGCAATGTCTGCTGCATGAGCTGCGATCTTAGATGCCATGATTCCCTGTTTTACGTCCTCAAGATTCGGAAGTGCAAGGTGCTCGGCCGGTGTTACATAGCAGAGGAATGCTGCTCCGGACATAGCAGCTACTGCTCCGCCGATCGCGGATGTGATGTGGTCATATCCCGGTGCAACGTCAGTTACGATAGGTCCTAATACATAGAACGGTGCACCCTGACAGATGGACTGCTGTACTTTCATATTTGCCTCAACCTGATCAAGCGGCACATGTCCCGGTCCCTCAACCATAACCTGAACGTCCTTTTCCCATGCACGTTTGGTCAGCTCGCCAAGACGTACAAGCTCCTCGATCTGGCATACGTCTGTTGCGTCAGCCAGACATCCCGGACGGCAGGCATCTCCAAGGGAGATGGTCACATCATACTCGCGGCAGATATCCAGGATCTCGTCGTAGTATTCATAGAACGGATTCTCCTCACCGGTCATGCACATCCATGCAAATACAAGAGATCCTCCTCTGGAAACGATATTCATTTTTCTCTTGTGGTTACGGATCTGGTCGATGGTCTTTCTTGTGATTCCGCAGTGAAGAGTTACGAAGTCAACACCATCCTGTGCATGGAGTCTTACTACATCGATAAAATCTTTAGCTGTCAGCGTATCAAGATCTCTCTGATAGTGGATAACGGAATCATAAACCGGAACGGTTCCGATCATTGCCGGACACTCGGATGTAAGCTTGCGTCGGAACGGAATGGTATTTCCGTGGGAAGAAAGATCCATGATAGCATGGGCGCCCATGTTTACAGCTTCCATTACTTTCTGCATCTCTACATCGTAGTCCTTGCAGTCTCTGGATACACCAAGGTTTACATTGATCTTGGTGCGGAGCATGGAACCTACGCCCTCCGGATCGATACATTTGTGATTTTTATTTGCACAGATCGCCACCTTACCGGAGGCTACCAGCGGAAGCAGTTCCTCTGTTGTCATGCGTTCCTTCTTAGCTACGATCTCAAGCTCAGGTGTGATGATGCCTTTACGGGCTGCCTCCATCTGTGTACTGTAATTTCTCATGTAAAAAATCTCCTTCCATAAATTCTTTGTGTTTATACAACAAAAAACCGGCTGCTGCAACGCATACGCATCACGGCAACCGGCTCTTACTCTTACGTACTTAATGAAAATCTTCTGTACTTCTGATCTCTTCTGTACTCTCTGATCTTCTGTGTCTTTAAGAATCCTTCGTGCATATGTCCCTACGTTGGCATTATCCAAATCAGGTTATGGGTCAAGACATTTACAGTCTACTCTCAGCTCGCTTCAGCGGGCCCCCCTGTTTTCATATGTTGGGGACGTCTGTTCGTCCATGTGGTTATTATAGTATACCGGCTAAAATTTGTAAACCACAATTCTGCATTTTATGACTTTTTCTTTCGACATTAATCTGTCATTTTATCTCTCAAACTCCCCGGGATCTTTCTTTACAGACATTCTTCCACAGCTTTGCTGTTCCCCGTCAGGAGGACATCCGCAATCCGCATTCACTGCTTATTGCTTTTCGCAATTACAGCAGTCGATTTCCCTGATCCGGTCAAGCTCTGCAAGGTTTTCTGCACCTGCACGGCGGATCCCCGCAAAAATGGAACCCGCAATATTGTGCCATACACTGAAGATCGCGCCCGGAAGTGTTGCAAGCGGATTGGCTGCAAAATTAGCTGCTGCCAGTGAGACAGCAAGGCCACTGTTCTGCATACCTACCTCTATAGCTATAGCTGTTGTTCTGGAATACTCCACATGGAAGATTTTTGCAGCCAGAAATCCCAGCATCATACCGCAGAAATTGTGGATCGCCACTACTCCAAGCACCAGAACTCCACAGCTTACGATCTTCTCTGCATTTACAGCCACAATTCCTCCGATGATCATAACAATAGCTACAACCGACACCAGCGGCATAACATCGGATACCTTATCCACATGCTCTCCCGCAAGGCTCCGAAGAAAAACTCCCAGGAGAACCGGGATCAGAATTACCTTTACCACAGAAAGCACCATGGCCCAGAAGGATACTTCCACCCAGGCTCCTGCCAGAACATATACAAGAAACGGTGTCATCAACGGTGCTGCCAGTGTGGAAACTATAGTCATTCCCACAGAAAGCGCCACATCACCTCCTGCGATATAGGTGATCACATTGCTGGCTGTTCCGCCCGGACAGCATCCCACTAGGATCACTCCCAGTGCCAGATCTGCCGGAAGGTTCATCACTTTACACAGAAGCCAGGCGATCACCGGCATAATGGTATACTGAGCCACTGCACCGATCACCACTTCTTTGGGTCTGGAAAAAATTGCCCGGAAGTCATCCAGTTTTATGGTCAGGCCCATACCAAACATGATCACTCCCAGAAATACAGACGTATAGTTCGTCATCCAGGAAAATCCGTCACGCCAGAAAAAAGCCAGGCAGGAAAAGCGATGATAATGATCCCGATATATCTGGATGCTAGGCTGCTGATAATTCCGATTTTCTTTAAAACTTTTCCCATACATTATACCTCGTAGCTGAAGTTGTCGATCAGTCTTGTTTTTCCGATGTAAACAGCCATTGCTACAAGAACGCTGCGGTCAGCTTTTTCCACCGGCTGCATGGTAAGTGCATCTACCATGGATACATAATCAATCTTTGCCAGAGGCTCTGCTTCGATCACTGCTCGCATTTTTCCGAGAAGCTCTTCTGCCGGGATTCCTGCGTGAATGGCTTCCTGTCCGGCTTTTACTGCCTTTGACAGGCAAAGAGCTGCTTTTCTCTCTTCAGGGCTTAAGTATGTATTTCTGGAGGATTTTGCAAGTCCGTCCTCCTCACGGATGATCGGACAGCCTACGATCTCAATATCGAAGTTCAGATCACGCACCATCTTGCGGATGATGGCCAGCTGCTGTGCGTCTTTCTGTCCGAAATATGCTCTGTCCGGTGCCACAATGTGGAACAGCTTGGTCACAACGGTACACACACCTTTGAAATGGATCGGACGTGTTTTTCCGCAAAGTGTCTCTGACAGAGTATCTATACTTACAAATGCGTGGGGATCATGATACATCTCGGAAGGCTCCGGGCAGAAGATCAGGTCTGCTCCCAGGCTTTCGCAGAGTTTGCTGTCACGCTCAAAGTCTCTCGGGTAGGCTTCCAGGTCTTCGGTAGGACCGAACTGTGTAGGATTGACGAAATCGGATACCACTACGATATCATTCTGCTCTCTGCATTTTTTGATCAGGCTTGCGTGTCCCTCATGGAGAAATCCCATGGTTGGCACAAGGCCTACTGTTTTTCCTTCTTTTTTCCACGCTTTGATCTGTTTTCTTGTTTCTTCTACTGTTTTTGTTACCTGCATTGTGCTCTCCTCTTTTCCGGTTCTGGAACCGGTTTTCTTAATAGATTCGAGATAGCCTCTTTTCTGAATTCACCTTCGTCTTATTATCTTCCTGATCTGCGTCAGGCCATATCCTTCAGCAGTCCGTGTTTCTCATAATTGGTCACTCTGCTGATCCTGTTCTCTTCATCTACAAATACAACTGCAGGCTTGTGAGTACGGGCTTCTTCCTGCTCGTACTGTGCGTAAGCATGATGATGATCTTGTCACCGGTGCTTACACATCTTGCTGCTGCTCCGTTCAGGCAGATCATACCGCTTCCGCGTTCTCCGCAAATGGTGTATGTCTCGAAACGGCTGCCGTTGTTCACATCTACGATCTGGACCTTCTCATATTCCAGTATCCCGGCAGCTTCCAGCAGTTCCTCATCCACAGTGATACTTCCTACATAATCCAGTTCCGCCTGGACAACGGTTGCTCTGTGGATCTTTCCTTTTAACATCTCTATTGTCATCTTATATAAGTCCTTTCCTGCAGGGAATAATTTTCAAGTGGATAAAAACATCCGCTTCTGTATTTAATAAAAAAGCGTCTCGGGGTACACTTCGACCCTGAAACGCTTCTGATTGATTCCCTGTATATTGAGTCCTGTTTTTTATACACGAAAAGCATGCTCTTCAACAGTTGTTCAAAATTCCCATAACTGTTGTAACGCCTTCGTTATCATCGATACAGGCTCGTATCTTTTATAATTTTCATATATCCGTCCGTTCCCGATCCCGGGTTCCGGCTAGCTATTTTTATATAAGATTCCAGTGATTTCAGCCAGAGTATAGTTTTGAGTCCAAATACTATCTCTGTGGGGTATTATTGCACCCCGACACTGGTTTGTCAATAATTTTCATATTCTCTATTATCGTGAATGGCAGTAATAATCCCAAAACCAGTTACTTTCACCAAAAAACCTCCCACACAGCAATTTCTCTGCCATTGTGAAAGGCTTTAGCTTTCTTCCTTTATGCACATTATTTATGGATATGCACATCCAGCTGATTATAAGGAATCTCAATTCCATAATAATCAAAATCTTCCTTGATCCTCTGGTTCAATCTCCATCTGGCTGCCCAATAGCGGTCGGTATCTACCCAGACACGAAAGCCCATGATCACAGAGCTTTCTGCCAGCTCATCTACGAATACCACCATCTCTTCGTCTTCTCTTGTATCCGGATCTTCGGTGAGGATATCTTCCAGGATATCCTTGGCCTTCTGGATATCTGCATTGTAAGAGATCCCCACTTTGATCTCCAGCCTTCGCTGATCCCTTGCTGTTACGTTGGTGATGGTCACATTGGAAAGAGTACCGTTGGGGATCACGATGTGCTTGTTATCAATGGATAACAGCGTTGTATAACAGATCTCGACCTTGGCTACCGTTCCCTCGCTTCCGTCCTGTCCGTTAACGATGATGTAATCCCCTACCTGGAAAGGCTTGAACAGAAGAAGCATCATACCTCCTGCCAGGTTGGCAAGTCCGCCCTGGAGGGCAAGACCCATAGTAACACCTGCAGTTCCGAGAAGTGCTGCCAGAGATGATTCCTTTACTCCAAAGCTTGTGGATATGTTAAAGATCAGGAGTATGTAAAGTATGATCTTGACCAGTGAGGACATAAACTGTGCCACTCCTGTATCCAGCCTGGATTTTGTCAGTGATTTCCTCACAAACTTTACGATCCATTTAATTACCGTGCTTCCTACCCAGAAAGCAACAATAGCCAGAACAACCTTGATTCCGAATTTTGTGATGTCCGGCAGGTAATTTTCAAACATCTGCCTGTACTGGCTTACCTGATTTCCGACCTCCTGCACGGTCTGTACAGTACTATCCAAATATAATCCCTCCTGTCTGATCGATCATTCGATATACATATGCGGATCGATCTATGAGCTTCAAAGCTTATTTCTGATATAAGCATTTCCTATAATCCGCATCTGGTAATATAATAATACAGCAGTGGTTTTTCCCTGTAAACCTGATTTCTCCGGTTCTATAAAGTATAGGGTATAAACCACTGCTGTATTTCTGTTATAGCTTTATTGTATATCGGTCCGGTAATCCGCCGCAGAATGCTGCAGAATATACTTGCCTGCTTCTCTTTACTCAGTTTTTCTTTTTATTTACTGATTCCCTTCATGGAAAGCTGATACGTTTTTTCTTCATATCAACACCAAGAACACGGACATCCACGATATCTCCCACACTGACTGCTTCCAGCGGATGTTTGATGAATTTCTCGCTCATCTCGGAAATATGGACCAGGCCATCCTGATGCACACCGATATCCACAAAAGCACCGAAGTCAATGACATTGCGGACAGTTCCTTAAGAACCATGCCCTCTTTCAGATCCTTCATATCTAGACATCGGTACGGAGGATCGGTTTCGGCATCTCGTCACGTGGATCTCTGGCAGGTTTTTCCAGTTCCTTTACGATATCACGTAAGGTTGGCTCTCCGATTTCCAGCTCCTTTGCCAGTTTTCCGTAATCGCGGATCTGCCCGGAAATACCGGTAAGCTTACGCTCTGCCACATCTTCCGGTGTGTAGCCCAGCTTTTCCAGGAGTTTTTTTGCTGCGTCATAGCTTTCCGGATGGACACTGGTTGCGTCCAGAGGATTTTTGCCTCCTGTGATCCGTGTGAAACCTGCACACTGCTCAAAGGCTTTCGGACAAGCTTGGCAACCTTAAGAAGTTCTCTTCTTGTCTGGAACGGCCGTTTTCCTCACGGTAGGCTACAATATTCTTTGCGATGGCCTTGCTGATTCCGGAAATATACTCCAGAAGGGATGCAGACGCAGTATTCAGATCCACTCCGACCTTGTTTACACAATCTTCCACAACGCCGTTAAGGGCTTCTCCCAGCTTTTTCTGGTTCATATCATGCTGATACTGACCGACACCGATGGATTTCGGATCGATCTTTACAAGCTCTGCAAGCGGATCCTGTACACGTCTTGCGATGGATGCGGCGCTTCTCTGTCCAACATCGAAATTCGGGAATTCTTCCGTAGCAAGCTTGCTTGCGGAATATACAGAAGCACCTGCCTCGTTGGTGATAACATACTGGACCTTTTCCGGGATTTCCTTAAGAAGCTCCACGATGATCTGCTCGGATTCTCTGGATGCCGTTCCGTTTCCTACAGAGATCAGTGTCACATGATATTTGCTGATAAGCTTTTTCAGGGTTTCCTTTGCGGCACGAATCTTGGTCTCATTGGTTGGTGCTGTGGGATAAATAACTGTGGTATCCAGAACCTTTCCGGTAGGATCTACCACTGCCAGCTTGCATCCGGTACGGAAGGCAGGATCCCAGCCAAGAACTACCTGTCCTGCAATTGGAGCTGCATGAGAAGTTGCTCCAGATTTTTGCCAAAGACATGGATGGCACCGTCCTCTGCTGCCTCTGTAAGGGCGCTTCGGATCTCACGCTCAATAGCCGGTCCGATGAGACGTTTATAGCTGTCCTCAATGGCTTCTTTCAGAACAGGTATAGTGTATGGATTATCGCGGACGATCACCTGTTTTTCAAGATAACGGATGATCTCTTCCTCAGGTGCAAGGATCTTCACAGTAAGGAATTTCTCTTTCTCACCACGGTTCAGAGCAAGGACACGATGACCTGCAAGCTTTTTCACCGGCTCCTCAAAGTCATAATACATCTCGTATACAGACTGCTCCTTCTCATCTCTTGCGGTGGAACATATAGTTCCCTTATCCATTGTTCTCTTACGGATACTGATACGATAATCTGCTTCATCAGAAATGTGTTCTGCAATGATATCTCTGGCACCGCTGATAGCCTCTTCCACAGTTTTGACTTCTTTTTCCTCAGAAAGAAATGCTTTTGCCTCTTCTTCAAGAGTTTCTTCGTCATCTGGAGAAGGATGATGTCGGCCAGAGGTCCCAGACCTTTTTCCCTGGCGATGATGGCACGTGTACGGCGCTTCGGGCGGTACGGACGGTAAAGATCCTCTACCACAACGAGTGTCTGCGCTGCCTCGATCTGTTTCTTCAGCTCCGGAGTCAGCTTACCCTGCTCCTCGATGCTGCCCAGAACCTGAGCCTTTTTATCCTCAAGATTTCTTAAATAAGTAAGTCTCTCATTAAGATTACGAAGCTGTTCGTCGTTCAGTGTACCGGTTGCTTCCTTACGGTATCTGGAAATAAAAGGAATGGTGCAGCTTCATCGATCAGCTTAACTGCTGCCTCGACCTGCCATTTCTCAACGTTCAATTCTCTGGTAATTACCTGAATAATATCCATTTTTATCTTTCTCCCGTTGTTTCAAATTTGCCTGAGGCTGCTTTTCCTCTTTACACAGCTTCTGACATTTATCAAAGATCAATCTGTGCGATCACGTCCTTCAGAGCATTGGCGCTTGCATGAAGCTTCTCTGTCTCCTCCTCGGTCAGCGGAACACGAACGATACGTTTTACACCTTCCGGTCCGATAGAAGCCATGGTACTAAGACATACGTCTTCAACACCGTACTCTCCGTGAAGCATGGTTGATACACTGACTATTGTATCAGATGCTGCAAGAAGAAGCGAGCAAAGTCTGCAAACAGATACGGCTACCGCATAAAATGTAGCACCCTTCTTGGCGATCACAGTTGATCCTGAAGTATGAACATACTCCAGAACCTCTTCTCTGTCAAGTGGCTGCAGATCTTTCTGATCCTCATGAACGATCTTGTCAAACTCATCAAGGGTCGCACCTGCAACAAAGGCTCTGGACCACGGTACAAAGGAAGTATCTCCATGCTCTCCGAATACATAGGCGTGGATGTTTTTCTCAGATACACCGTAGTGCTGAGAAAGTCTGCAGCGGAGACGGGCCGTATCCAGGGCGGTTCCGGAACCAAGGATCTGATTTTCCGGCAGTCCGGAAAGCTTTGCAAATGCATAAGTCATAATATCACATGGATTACTTACGATAATATAAAGCGCTTTGGGAGCCACCTTTACGATCTCCGGAGTAATACTCTTCATAATGTTGACGTTGGTCTGTGTCAGCTCGATGCGAGTCTGTCCCGGTTTCTGGCAATACCGGAAGTGATGATCACAATGTCAGAATCTACAGCATCCGGGTAATCTCCTGCCACGATGGAGATCGGCTCACGGAAACTGGTTCCCTGCTCAATATCCATAACCTCACCTTCAGCCTTATCTTTGTTAATATCGATCAGAACGATCTCTGATGCAATACTCCTCTGTGATAAGGTATAAGCGATAGTTGCTCCTACACTTCCTGCTCCGATGATCGTAATTTTACTGCTCATATTTGTTCTCCTTTCAGCGTTGTTTGTCATTTTAATAACAACTTTAATTACACACATTCAAACATAACATAAAACATTGCCCTGTGCAATAAAAATTTTATTGTATTTCTCAGGTTAATCCCCGCTAATTTGCATTTCAAATTATTTAAACCGCTTATATTTCTGATATTTCTCCTATTATTCTGTATACATTCCTGTTATTTTTTTATCGATTTATAGAAGCAATTTCAGAAACCTAGCAAAAAACCTCTGAACTTCAAAAAAAATCAAGAAGTCCAGAGGTTTCTTTCACCTCTTATTATTGGCTTAGATTCAGATGTTTATAGCTGCTCCAACGTTCACCCGGTTAATTCTTTGCCTGGGCAAGGGCTTTTTGTGCAGCGTCCAGGATCCTTCGGAAGAATATGTGGCTCCGCTGACAGTATCGATTCCATCCGCCGACTGGTTTGCCATGATCTGAGAATAGATCGTGCTCCATGCAGGATCAAAAAATTCCGGTGTATCCTGATTTGTCTGCTCAATGGATACGATCTGGCCTCCTGAGATCGTAATTATCAGATATGTTTTTCCTCCATATCCAAAAGCCGAGCCTGTATACGTTCCATCTCTGTACATTCCCACCGGTTCCGGTGCTTCCGTTGGCTCCGGTGTTGCATCCGGCTCATCTGTCCCTGGTGTTGGAGTTACATTGGGTTTTTCAGGAACCGGCGTCACATCCGGGTCGTCCGGCTCCGGCGTCGGGGTTGCTGCCGGCGTCTCTGTTGGCTTCGGTGTGGCTGTTGGTTTCGGCGTTGCCGTAGGTTTCGGTGTGGCTGTTGGCTTTGGTGTCGGTTTCTTTGTCGGAGTTGGTGTCGGTTTCTTTCCATACTCCGGATTGATCGCTTCTTTAAGAGCTTTTTTTACAGCGTTGAGAATTCCGTTGGAGGAATAGGTTGCTCCGCTGACTGCATCAATATCATCTACAGAATCCGTACCAATGATCTGTTCCTCCAGCACGCTCCATGCTTTTTCAAAAAACTGCTCCGTGTCCGTATTTTCCTGTTTCAGAGCTTGGATCACTCCATCCTTGATGGTCACAATTACTTTCACGTCTCCATTGAAGCCCTTTGCCGAAGCTGTATATTTACCATCCAGATATTTTTGGGGACTGTCCGGATCTTCCGGTTTCTTTGTAGGAGATGGTTTTTTTGTAGGTGACGGAGCTGATGTCGGAGTTGGTAAAGCAGTTGCTGCAGGTGTAGGGGTGACCTGCTGGCTGTTTCCATCTGCCGCTGCCTGGGAGAGGGCATTCTGAACTGCTGGATGATTCCGTTGGAGGAATAGGTTGCTCCACTTACTGCATCTACATTCGGTGTATTTCCGGCGATCATCCTGCTGATCACACCCTGAGCTGACGCAAAATACGACGCGGTTTCTCCAGATGCCTCCAGAATATCTATGGCTGCAATCTTTCCGCCGCTGATTGTTACTCTCACGCGGATTGTCCCGCCAAATCCGGTTCCGCTTCCTTCATACGTACCGTCCTTATATCCATCTGCCGGAACGCTTGCTACCGGTGTCTGCGTGGTTCCCTGTCCTGCGGCGCCGGCATTGCTTTTTGCAGATTCGGAAACCGTTCTTGTACCTGAGCTTTTTTTCGCTTGCTGTTTTTTTTGAACTTTTTTTTAGATGAGCTTTTCTTTTTTGTTGTACTGTTTTTCTCAGCTGTGGCAGTTGTGCTGTCAGAAACAGTATTTTCTTTTTCATACCCGAGATATTTTTCCAGCTCTGAAGCAGACATTACGGTCGTCTCTGCTTGCCCGACTGCTTCTGTCTCTCCATCAGAGCCCTTCGCCTTTATGCCTGAAAACACAAGCGCCGCAATCACAGCAGCTGCAGGAACCAGCTTGGTCCAGGGTATCTTCGGAGTATTTTTTTCCTCCTGCTTTTTATCTTTCAGATCTTTTTCCATGCTTCCTTACTCTCTCCTCTTTTCTTGCGGCCTCTGTCAGACATTGCTCTTCAGAAATCAGCAGACCTCTGCCGCAGACATTGCTCTATGTCTGCGGCAGAGGCTTCTGGATATCTGTGATCACATTCGGTTCAACAGTGAAATTATTTAACTGTTACCACAAATTTCTTTGTAATTCCGTTGCATTTCACTGTGATCGTTGCTTTACCTTTTTTGATTCCCTTTACAACACCCTTGCTGTTTACAGCTGCAACTTTTTTATTGCTGCTTGTATATGTAACCTTGCCTGCAGGTGTTGCTTTGGATCTGATGGTTGTTGTTTTACCTTTTTTGATCGTTGCAGAAGATTTACAAGACTGAATGCAGGATTCTTGACAACTACTTTGCAGATTGTCTTCAGGGCTCCTGCCTTTGCTGTAATCGTAACGGTTCCTGCTTTGATTCCTTTTACAACACCTGTTTTACTGTTTACGGTTGCAACCTTTGTGTTGCTGCTTGTGTATTTTACAGTTGCAGATGGTGTTGCAGTTGCTTTTACAGTTGCTGTTTTTCCTTTGTAGATCGTTACGGAAGCCTTTGCGAATTTAATTGTAGAAGCTTTTACTGTTACCTTGCAGGTTGCTGTGGCATTTCCGACCTTTGCTGTGATAACTGCTGTTCCGGCTTTTACGCCTTTAACAACACCCTTGCTGCTTACCGTTGCAACCTTTGTGTTGCCGGACTTAAATGTTACTGCTGCATCGCTGTCATTTGTTGTTGCCTTAAGAGTCGTTGTTTTTCCTGTATATACAGCTGCTGCTGTCTTATCAAGTGTAACTGTTACCTTCTGAAGCTCTTTCTCTGCTCCCTGAAGATGTTCAAGTGCTTCATTTACCTCAGCCTGACTTGCATCTGTTTTTGCAAGAATGTCTTCTGCTTCCTGAAGCTCACCGGCAAAGGACTTCCAGGTTGCAATTGTGTAATCTGCCTCTGCCAGAGCCTTTGCAGCTTCCACTTCTGTTTTAAGACTTGTAAAATCAGTTGGCTCCATTGTAGGATTTACGATATTCTCTGCAGTTGCCTGGAAGCTGTAGGTATAGTCATTATATCCAAGAGCATACACTGTCAGTTTCCAGTATCCTGTTCCGTCTGTTCCTCCCGGAAGCTTGCAGCGTGCAGATTTTGTAAGTCCAAGCTGGATTCCCATTGCTTTATGCATCCAGTTATCTGCGGCAAACTTGGTTCCATAAGAAGCGAGGCATTTTGTATATGTGGAATCATCTCCATAATAATCCCAGCGTACAGCCTGCATATTTGCACCAAGATCGCCATAATTTCCATTGAGATCCACACGGAGGAATTCGCCGTAGCTTCCGCTTGCTGCTTTTACACTCGGCTTGATCTCTGTTGCTGTTTTTAACGCCTGATCCTTGATACCGGAAGCTGTTCCGTCTGATTTTCTTGCTGTAAATGTAAAGCCGTCACCATTTTTCTCCACATATTTCAGACCATTTGTCTGTGCATTTACGTCTGCCACAAGGCCTTTGTAATACTGGAGATTGTTTTCACTGTATCCTCCAGAGAGCACAGCTCCATCCTGTACAACATTATACTTTTTGCAGAAATCTTGCAAAATCTGCGGTCTTAACTGCTACCGGGACATATTTCAGACCATATATCTCATAATGATCCATCGTATAGGTTTTCCATCTTCTGTTGTTATACTGCCTCTGTTCCATTTTACCTTGGAACCGTCTGTAAGATAAAGTGTGCTTCCTTTATCCTCCCAGTAGGATACGTCGAATCTGGTTCCGTCTTCAGCAATGATCGTAGCTTCTGTCTGATAGCTTCCTCTGTGGAGTCCATGATTTGCAGTCGCTCTTGTTACTGTATCAAAAGCTCCTGTATCAAACTCACTATGTGAATCCTTCTCTTCTGAAGAGCTTGTATCTCCAGCTGCATATACGCCTTCTGCTGCCCAGTACTCACCCCAGGTAAGTCCTGCATATACGTACTGATACTCGCCTGTCAGCTGGTCAGAATCGGAAAATGCTTCCGCCACTTCATCGCCTTCTGTAAATCCTCTTCTCCGGTAGAGAACGGATCTGCTTCCTCTGCTGTCTCATCCAGATTCTCAACAAGCTTCTGCATCTTCCTGCTGAATCATCCTCTGTCTCGTCTGCCGCTGCTTCTGTCACTGCTGCTGTATCCTCTGTTGTTTCCTCTGTTACAAAATCTTCCGTATCTCCTGCCTCTCGCCTCGGAAACCACGGCTGCATCAAGATCAGATGCCATTACAGCGGTCGGAAAGGTTGTTGCTGCCACTGCAAGACTTAAAATGCATGGAGCTGTTTTTTTCAATAGATTCCACTTCTGCATTGCTTATTCCTCCTAAAAATATGATATATTTATAGAACCCTTTCCAGGTTTACTATCGCAAGTACTGCGGATATGAGCATTCCCCTCTGCCAAACAATCATAAACCGGATCGCCGGGAGATCAGCTTCACTCTGCAATATCCTCCACACTATAGGAATCCGCAAGCAGGCTGAACCGCTCCTTCATCCCCTTAGTGAGATACACATGATGGTCTTCATCCACAAAAAGTCCGTCTGCACCGTAAGCTTTCAACAGCTGTGTCCCTTTTTCCACCCCCAGCACAAAACATGCTGTGGAAAGCGCATCTGCCTCCAGACCTGAGTCACAGACTACCGTTACCCCGGTCACTCCGCTTTCTGCCGGATAGCCGGTAGACGGGTCCATAATGTGGTGATACCTTACACCATTTTCGATAAAATATTTCTCATAATCTCCGGATGTGGAAAGAAATTCTGTACCATTTAAGGCAACCACACCAAGATAGTCATCCTCATTTTCAGCTCTGGGATCTGTCACTGCCACATTCCAGGAAGAACCATCCGGCTTGCTTCCGTAGGTCATGACACTGCTTCCTCCCAGATTCATAAGTGCTGCTGTTACATCCTTCTTTGTTTCCAGTTCTTTAAGGATCAGGTCACAGCCAATACCCTTTCCCGCTGCTCCAAAATCCAGAGAACAGCCATCCTCCATGTGGACCGTATTTCCGTCAAGAAAAATCTTCTGATATCCGGAATCCTTCAGAACATTCTTAATTTCTGCTTCTTCCGGAATTTTCTGGTTTTCCCCTCCAATATCCCACAGGCGGATCAGCTTCCCGATGGTTGGGTCAAAGGCTCCGTCAGAATCCTCTGCGATCTTCAGAAGACGTTTCAGGTATCCGGAAAGCTCGTCGGAAATCTCCGTATCTTTTCCGCTGTCTGCATTCACCTTATAGATCTGGGACTTCTCATTGGTCCAAGAAAGAAGGTTCGTCTCCACATCTGTCAGCACAGCTGTCAGCTTACTGTTTATATCGTCACCTGTGGTATAGAGTGTTTCTGATACCACAGTATCCATTGCAAAATCTGTATCGGTATATGTCTGTACATCCTTTTCCGAAGCAGCCATGCACAGCACAGGAAACAACACCGCAATCCCTGTAAATGTAACTGCTGCCAGAAAAGTTTTCTTTTTCAGAGCCTGATATCTCATAGATCATTTTTCCTCAATTGTTCCAATGTGAATATTTTTTCTCGGGCATGCTGCGGCACATGCGTGGCAGCAAAGACATTCGCCGGATCTGCCTGTGTCGCCGTCGATATCCAGATAGCCGGACATCTTTTTTTTACAGAGACCACATTTCGGCGGACATTCTCACGGTTCTCCGAAACAGTGCACCCGGAAGGGTTGGCATTAATGCAAAAACCGCTCCCATGGGACAGAGAAACTGGCAGAAAAACCTTTCCTGTGTACACATTCCCACAATGATCAGCACCAGGAGCACAATTCCCACCAGATATTTGCTGTTCGGGAGCCGTCCTGCCGTGAGCATGGAAAAAACATCCCACGGGCTGGTTCCCGTAAGCTTTCCGTATACACCTGTAAGGCAGGAAAGCAGGATCAGTGCCAGTACGATATATTTGACTTTCTGAAGCCCGTGAACCATTTTTCGGAAAGAGCCGGTTTCTTTTTTTGTGAAAGCATTTCATCCGGATCCAGGAAAAGCCTTCATATACGACATCTCCGAAAGATCCGAATGCACACGCATATCCGCAGAAATGTCTTCCGAAAAAGCAGGTAAAGATCAGAAGCACTGCCGTTACAGTCAGAAAGGAATTCCACTCCACCGGCTGACCGGCCGCAATGGCAAGAAAGATCGATTTGATACCTGCAAAGGCTGTAGAAAACAGAGACGGGGCGGCAATAAAAAATGCCAGCTGTATTCCCGCACGCATCAGCCTTACCTCCCGCTGTCTTTTTTTCATGAGTTTTCCGCCTTTCCAAGTGCCGCATCCACTGCGTTCAGGATTCCTGTGGAGCTGAACGTTGCTCCGGATACGGTATCCACATCTGTACTCTGAGCACTCAGGATGGAATCGATCACACTCTCTGCCTGTGAAAGATATGCACTGTCCTCACCTGGGGCGCTGACTACGTTGATGGATGTGATCTCATCACCGGTAAGTGTCACCTCCACCTGAATGGTCCCGCCGTATCCCTCGGCTTCTCCTGTATAGGTTCCATCTTTATATACATTATCGGAATCTGCGGTTGCTGTGTCCTCTGCGTCTGCATCGGATACATTGCCATCTAAAGTGTCTGTTGTTTTGTCATCGCCTGCTGTATCTGCATCACTGCTGCCTGATCCTGCAGATGCTGCCTGATTCTGCATACGATTTACATAACTCGTCTCCAGCGCACTGAGAAGTTCATTCTGCTGCTCCTGAAGTGTATCTACCTTATCTGTCAGAGCCGCGATCTCTTTTTCATTTGCCTGGGCTTTCATGCTGCTGTTATAAAAAAGCGCAGCCAGGATCACCAGCAGTAAGGAGATCACTCTCATATAAAAATTCTGGTTTTTCATCTCTTTTCTCCCTTGTATTTATAACAATTCCGTAAATTGCTGCGTCAGGCTCAGCTGTGCGAACATATATTGCTGCGTCAGATGCTCTCGATCTATTCCTTCAATCTGCGTATAACTGTCTTTTGGATAAATATTATATAGTTTTTATCCATATACATAAATTAGTTTTGATTAATCTTTTTTGTAAAATTAGACGATGTTAACTTACAGTTAGGTATTATATCACCTGTTTTTTTTCTTGTCTACACTTTTGTTAGTAGTCTATAACTTTTTCCAATATGAATTTTTCTGTTTTATGTCTTTTATAAAAGAAAAATCATCGCCACTCCTCCCTTTCCGTTGGGAACAGCTGTATGAATTATGGTTAGATATCATTAACTTATGTTTGCCTTTTAATTTCGATTATGATATGATTTTTCTGAATCTGTAACAGAAATGGAGATTTGTTTTGAAGAAAAAAGAATTGATTTTTATTGCCGGGATCCTGATTCTGGCGGGGGTTCTCTGGCTTGGTTTTCAGATTGCGGGGAAACGTTCCCATAATACGATCCGTATTACCGTTGACGGAAAAGAATTCGGAACCTATTCGCTTTCCCAGGACCAGATCATCCACATTGGAGACACCAATGTCTGCGAGATCAAAGATGGAAAAGTTACAATGATCGAAGCAACCTGTCCGGATCATTACTGTATGAAACAGAAGGCTGTGGACGAGCACGGCGGTTCCATCATCTGCCTTCCTAATAAGGTTGTGATAGAAGGGGAAAATACTGCAGCGGATTCGGATTCGGAGAGTTCGCCTAAAATTGATGCGGTGACATAAAATTTCCGGAGAATATGCGCAATGTGTGTTCTCCGTAGATTTTTCTCTGACAGACGGTATTCTGTCTGTGCTATTTCTGCAACGATATTCCTGCAACAAATGAAAGGATTTATTTATGAAACGAAAAACAGCTTATCTCGGATTATTTGCCGCAGTAGCGATCATTTTTGGATATGTGGAGTCTCTGGTCCCTATATTTACAGGGATTCCGGGTATCAAGCTCGGGCTTGCAAACCTGGCGGTGCTTTTTATACTGGACCGATATTCCTTTAAAGAAGCGGCTCTCGTGTCCGTTGTCAGAATCCTGGTGATCGGATTTATGTTTGGAAATCTGTTCAGTATTTTGTATAGTCTGGCTGGCGCTGCGCTTAGCCTGACTGTGATGGATCTTTTGAAAAAACATTCCGGCTTCAGTCTGATCGGTATCAGTGTGGCCGGTGGTGTCACACATAATATCGGGCAGCTGATCGTTGCCATGATCGTGGTGAGCAATACGAGTTTGATGATTTATGCACCGGCACTGCTGGTAGCAGGTGTCCTGGCGGGGATTCTCATAGGTGGGTTGACAAAGGAGGTTGTGGGACGACTTCCTTTGAATCTATAATTATGTGGTTTGCTTCTTGGATTATGGTTTTCACTTTTTTAAGTGAGGGGAAATTGTGTGGTTTGATTTTTTTGGATTATAGTTTTCACTTTTTGAAAGTGGGTAATTTGTCGAGAAGGGGAAGCGCTCATAGTTGCGAAGGCCGTCTCCCCTTCTCGCAACCCTGCCCACGCCAAAGTGTTCCCTGAAAGGAAAAAAACCAAACTCACAGCAGTTCGCAACAGCGAAAAAAGTGCCAGCTAATAAGGATGCCACAACAGCCCTATCCTACCGGGAGGAGCTCCACCGTCCGGAAGCTCCGCAAGGAAGAACCAGACCACTTTCTGTTACAGGAAGTCCGATCTCCTGTGACTCCACATTACCCTTCCAGGGTTTCAGCTCCGTAGCAAGCATATAAGTCAGAACAGCCGGTGCAAGACCTGTAGTATAGGAATTTACCAGGAAAAACAGCGGATCATCACTGAGGATTTTCGTACAAAGCTTGATCAGCGGATGGATCGCATCCTCGATCTTCCAGATTTCGCCCTTAGGTCCGCGGCCGTAAGAAGGCGGGTCCATAATGATCGCATCGTAATGATTTCCTCTGCGGATCTCACGCTCTACGAACTTCACGCAGTCATCCACAAGCCAGCGGATCGGTGCACCGGAAAGTCCGGAAGCAGCAGCATTCTCTTTTGCCCAGTTCACCATACCCTTGGAAGCGTCCACGTGAGTAACGGAAGCACCGGCTGCAGCTGCAGCCAGAGTAGCGCCGCCGGTATAGGCAAAAAGATTCAGCACCTTGATCGGGCGTCCTGCATTGCGGATCTTTTCACCGAACCAGTCCCAGTTCACAGCCTGCTCCGGGAAAAGTCCTGTATGCTTGAAGCTGAAAGGCTTCAGATTGAAAGTAAGGTCCTTGTAATGGAGCTCCCACTGATGAGGCAGATCAAAGAACTCCCACTCACCGCCGCCACGGCTGCTTCTGTGATAATGTCCGTTCATATGCTTCCAGCCACGGTTTTTGCGGGGAGTATCCCAGATTACCTGCGGGTCCGGACGAACCAGAAGATAATCCCCCCAGCGCTCCAGCTTTTCTCCTTTTGATGTATCAATAACTTCATATTCTTTCCATCCATCTGCAATCCACATGATGATCAATACCTCTTTCATAATAGTAAATTTATAAGATATATATAGCATTTTTATATAGCATTTCCGGAGATTGCTGTACCAGATCTGGCTGACCGGGACATGAATCCATAAAAACGCCATAATAATGTTTTTTTCAGTATAGAGGAAAAATGGAGCTGTGCAAAGAGAAGTGCAGGATTTTCCACGAAAGATTTGACAACAGCGCTTTTACATACTAAAATGTACGCAGAGATTTTCTGCCGGGGCAGAGGCTTCCCGCTTCCGTGAAACTGTGGCTGTTTTTTGCGGAAGAGATTTTGCAGAGAATTCCTGACAGACAGAAACCGGTAACAGAAGAAACACAGCAACCGCAGATATGAAACTGTGCACAAAAAGAGGAGAAGCAAACTTATGAAAAAATATTGTGAGATGAGCAGGGAAGAGCTACTCGATTTAAAGAAAGAACTTGACCGTGAGTTCGACGAGATCAAAGCCGAAGGTCTGGCACTGGATATGTCCCGTGGTAAACCTGCACCGGATCAGCTTGATCTTCCATGAAATGATGGAAGTACTTGCAGGGGATGCAGATCTGAAATGTGAGACCGGCGTGGACTGCCGTAACTATGGAGTCATCGACGGAATCCCGGAAGCCAAGAGACTTCTCGGTGAGATGTCAGAGGTAGAGCCAGAGAACATCATCATCTATGGTAACTCCAGTCTGAACGTAATGTTCGATACCATTGCACGTTCCTATTCCCACGGAGTAATGGGAAATACACCATGGTGCAAGCTTGACAAGGTGAAATTCCTCTGTCCGGTACCAGGATACGACCGTCATTTCCGTATCACAGAATTTTTCGGCATTGAGATGATCAATATTCCGATGTCTCCGGAAGGCCCGGATATGGACATGGTTGAGAAATATGTCAATGAAGATCCGGCAGTAAAAGGAATCTGGTGTGTTCCGAAATATTCCAATCCGCAGGGCTACACTTATTCCGAAGAAACAGTTAAGCGTTTTGCGCATCTGAAGCCGGCTGCACCGGACTTCCGTATTTACTGGGATAACGCTTACAGCATCCATCATCTCTATGATGACAATCAGGATTTCCTTCTTGAGATTCTTGATGAGTGTGCGAAAGCAGGAAATCCGGACATTGTTTATAAATTACTTCTACCTCCAAGGTAAGCTTCCCTGGTTCCGGTATCGCAGCAGTTGCTGCATCCAAGGCGAACCTGGATGACTTCCGCAAATACATGACTGTACAGACCATCGGACACGACAAACTGAACCAGCTTCGTCACGTTCGTTTCTTCAAAGATATCAACGGATTGCATGAGCATATGAAGAAACACGCAGACATCCTTCGTCCGAAATTCGAGCTTGTTCTCGCAACACTGGATAAAGAGCTTAACGGACTTGGAATCGGTGAGTGGACCAAACCTCACGGCGGATATTTCATTTCCTTTGATTCTATGGAAGGCTGTGCGAAAGCCATCGTTGCCAAAGCAAAAGAAGCAGGCGTTGTTATGACTGGAGCAGGCGCAACCTATCCATATGGAAAGGACCCGAAAGACAGCAATATCCGTATTGCACCAAGCTACCCAAGCGTTGAGGAGCTTGGCAAGGCAGCAGAGGTATTTGTTCTCTGTGTGAAGCTTGTAAGTGTGGAAAAACTTCTGGAGAAATAAATCGATCACATCAGACTGCCCGGTATTTCAGCATGCGTAATACCGGGCAGTCATAACTATTGGAGAGAGCTCATGGATGAGGAAAAAGAAAAAATGAAAACAGGCAAAAAGTTGGTCATTGCACTGATCATGATCCTGCTGATCCTTACAGCAGGGGCTTATGGATATGGTGTACACTATTTTACAGATCATTTTTTGCCGGGATCTCAGGTGAATGGTTTTAACTGCTCCTATAAAACTGCAGATGAAACAGAAAAGCTTCTTGCAAAGGAAGTGCAGGCATATGTTCTTACCGTTGATACAAGAAACAACGGAAAAGAGAGCATTACCGCAAAAGAAGCCGGACTGGTCTACAAGCCGGATGGCGGAGCCAAAAAGCTGATCAAGAAACAGGACCGGTACAAATGGTTCCTTGCTTTTAATCAGAAGAAAAAATATACACTGGCAACGGATACTGTTTATGAAGATCAGAACAAGCTGACAGAGGCTGTGAAGAATCTGAAATGCATGCAGAAGGACAATATGGAAAAGCCTGCAGACGCATGCATTAAGGATAATGGCGAAACCTACGAGATCCAGCCGGAAAAAGAAGGAACGACCCTGGATACAAAAAAGGTTCAGAAGGTGATCCGTGCAGCTGTTTCCGCAGGAGACAAAACAGTTAGTCTGGAAAAGAAAAACTGCTACAAAAAACCATCGATATATAAGGACGATGAAGCTCTGAAAAAAGATTGTGACCAGATGAATAAGCTTACCAGCTGCGTGATCACCTATGATTTTTCGGACCGGTCGGAACAGCTTGACCGAAATACCATCAAAGACTGGCTGGTCAGGGACACAAACGGAGATATATAGTAAACAAAGATCAGGTTGCAGCTTATGTGAACAGCCTGGGATATAAATATGATACCTTTGGCTGCACGAGGACATTTACCACCTACGATGGCCGCCAGAAAACCATCAAGGGCGGTGATTACGGATGGGCTATCGATCAGACCGCAGAGACTGAATGGCTTTATAATGCCATTCTTGCAGGAACTACAGAAGTGAGACAGCCGGCGTATGCTTACAGCGGACTTTGCAGAGATACCAATGATATCGGAAATACATATGTAGAGATTGACCTGACCAACCAGAGAATGGTATTCTATAAAGACGGACAGCTTCTGGTAGATACACCGGTAGTTACCGGCTGTGTCCGAAAGGGCCATTCCACACCGACCGGATGCTTTGCACTGGATGCCATGCGTTCACCGGCAGTTTTGAAGGGACCTGGATATGCATCACCGGTTACATACTGGATGCCGTTTTCCGGAGGAGTCGGAATCCATGACGCAAGCTGGCGTTCACAGTATGGCGGGCAGATCTATATCACAAATGGTTCTCATGGCTGTGTAAACACCCCGAAGGATAAGGCGGCAATCATTTATAATAATATTAGTGTAGGAGTACCAATCGTAGTTTATGAATAAGAGATTAAAAGAAATATTAAAAGAATACGAAAAAAGAAAACACAAGATCATCAAGGGAGATGAAAGTATGAATATCGTTGTATTGGCAGGCGGAACCAGTACAGAAAGAGAGATCTCCATCGTAACAGGAACCGGTGTCTGCAAGGCACTTCGTAAAAAAGGCCATAATGCCATTCTTGTAGATATTTTCTGCGGACTGGAGCCGGTGGACTGGGATGAGCCTTTGGAGATAAAGATTATGAGGTAGATTCTGCGGCAGAGTATATGAGAAGCTTCGATGATGATATCGAAGAGATCAAACGCACAAGAAGAAGCTTTTTCGGACCGAATGTACTGGAATTGTGTCAGGCAGCAGACATTGTATTTATGGGACTTCACGGTTCCAACGGAGAGGATGGAAAGGTTCAGGCAACCTTCGATCTTCTGGGGATCCGTTACACAGGAACCGGATATTTAAGCAGTGCCCTTGCTATGGATAAGGGCCTCACCAAGAAGATCTTTCTCATGGATCAGGTACCGACACCGAAGGGCGTTTCCATGCTGAAAGAAAACTGTACAAGAAACATCCATGATCTTGGTATGGAATTTCCTGTTGTTGTAAAAACATGCTGCGGTGGTTCCAGCGTAGGTGTTTATATTGTAAACAACCAGAAAGAATATGAGGATGCCATTGATGGTGCTTATTCTTATGAAGATGAGGTAGTTGTTGAAGAGTATATCAGGGGCCGTGAGTTTTCCGTTGCAGTTGTAGACGGAAAGGCTTATCCAATCATCGAGATCGCACCGAAGCAGGGCTTTTATGATTATAAGAACAAATATCAGGCAGGCTCCACAGTAGAAACCTGTCCGGCTGAGATCTCACCGGAACTGACTGAGAAGATGCAGCATTATGCGGAAGCTGGCGCAAAGGCTCTCTGCATTGAGGGCTATGCACGTTTTGACTTCATGATGAAAGAAAACGGTGATATGTACTGCCTGGAGGCAAACACACTTCCGGGAATGACACCTACTAGTCTGATCCCGCAGGAAGCAAAGGTCCTGGGAATCGACTATCCGGACCTCTGTGAAGAACTGATCCGCATTTCTTTTAAGAAATACAGCAAATAAAATATCTGACCGTAACTCCTCCTGTTGACAGGAGGAGTTTCTGGCAAAAGAAAGGATTTTATTCATGAAAAATCTTACATTGGAAAATATCACAAAAGTCTGCAATGGTATTTACCACGGCCCGCAGGAAAAACTTCAGGAGGAAGTGACTGCGATCACAACGGACAGCCGTAAGGTGGAAAAAGGAGGTCTTTTTGTACCGGTAGTAGGAGAGCGTGTGGATGCTCACCGTTTTATCCCGCAGGTAATGGAAGCAGGTGCACTCGCGACCTTATCCGAGAGAACTCTTGAAGGGGCGGATCATCCGTATATCCAGGTAGGCTCTTCCCTTCAGGCAGTAAAAGACATTGCGGAGTTTTATCTGGAGCAGCTTGATATTCCGGTTGTGGGAATCACAGGAAGCGTTGGAAAGACCAGCACAAAAGAGGTGATCGCCTCTGTGCTGAAGGAAAAATACCGTACACTGAAAACCCAGGGAAATTTCAACAATGAGCTGGGACTTCCACTGACAGTATTCCGCCTTCGTGATGAAGATGAGATCGCAGTTCTGGAAATGGGAATCAGTGATTTCGGTGAGATGACCCGTCTTGCAAAGATCGCAAAACCGGACACCTGCGTGATCACAAACATCGGAACCTGCCATCTGGAAAACCTTGGGGACAGAGACGGCGTCCTGAAGGCAAAAACAGAGATCTTTCAGTATGTGAAGAGAAATATCGTACTTAACGGTGATGATGATAAGCTTTCTACAGTAAAGGAATACAACGGCATGCAGCCAGTATTTTTCGGAAACGGAGAAAATGCTTCTGTTACCTGTGAAAATGTGGAAAGCCGTGGCCTGAAGGGAATGAGCTGTGACATCTGTCTGAAGGGAAAAATGGCAGAGAACGGAGAGTCTCAGACATTTCATGTAGATATTCCAATGCCAGGACGTCATATGGTATCCAATGCATTGGCAGCAGCAGCTGTGGGCAGACTTTACGGACTGAATGCAGAGCAGATCAAAAATGGCATCGAAAGCCTGGAACCGGTCAGCGGAAGATTCAATATGATCGAGACCGATAAATTCATGATCGTAGATGACTGCTACAACGCAAATCCCATGTCCATGAAGGCTTCCCTGGATGTTCTTCAGGACGGACTTGGAAGAAAGGTTGCCATTCTTGGCGATATGGGTGAGCTTGGAACGGATGAAGCTGCACTTCATGAAGGTGTAGGCGTTCATGCAGGTCAGTGCAGGATCGATGCATGCATCTGCGTAGGACCACTTGCAGCCCATATCGCGGAAAAAGCATCTCAGACCAATCCGGACCTGACAGTCATCCGGGAAAAAGATCTGGAAAGCCTTCTTAAGAACCTGAACACATATGTGAAACCTGGAGATACCATCCTCGTAAAGGCTTCTCACTTCATGAAATTTGAAAATGTAGTCAAAGCACTGCAGGAAATGTAAAAAGACCGAAAACAGGGGCAGCATTTGACGAACGAAAATTCTTTCCAGTTAAGTTATATAGAAGTATAATATTCCTAAGGCGATGAGCAGTGCGGCTATAGAACAAAAGCACGCTCAGGCACTGTGCGGCAGTGAAAAAGGGAGGGCTTATGCTGGAGATGATCATGAAGCTGAACATCCCGCTTTACGTCATGACATCCATGGGATGTATCGGCGGTCTGGGGATGCTGGCAACAAACCTTACCTACCGAAGAATGATCCGAAATACGCAGCGATTACAGAATCTCAAAGAAAAATGGCTGAACCTGTGGAAGTCAAGGGACAGGCTCTGGCATCGGATGAACCGATTTGTATGGTATCCGTCACTGTTTTGTACATTTCTTCTGGGACTGTCTGTTTTTCTCAACAGCAGACTGGGATACAGGGAAGGATTGTCTATGCTTTATCTTTATATAGGGGCGGCAGTGCCGGTAGTACTGCTTCTTCTTCGTCAGGCATTGGACTTTTCTTATAAGGAAGAGCTTGTGATGGCTACTCTTGCAGATTATGTGGAACAGGTCCGTACCTGGGTGGAGGAAGTACCGGTCGCAGAAAAGCCGGATCCTGTTCTGCAGGAAGAAATCGTAGATAAGATCACCAGAAGTATCCGTCAGACGGCTGCTACCGGAAGTCACTTCAGCAAGATGCTTTCTCCGGAGGAGGAAGAAATCATGCGGGAGATCATACGGGAGTTTATGAATGCAGAGTAAAAACATATCCCGGTATATTTGAGAAAATACAGAAATGTACACAAAGATATTCCGGAATAAGGGAACCGGATGCAAAAAAACTCTCCGGCAGATACGATTCTCTGTATCCGCCGGAGAGTTTTTTTATGTATGCAGTTGTGTAAGATAAGGAATTTATCAGCTATACCTTATCACCCCATGGAGATCGGGCCGCCACGGAGCTTGCCGGCTGTGGTGATCCTCTTGATCGCAACCATGTAAGCTGCCATACGGAGCGTTACGTTTTTCTCCTGGCTGAGAGCATAAACTTCATTAAAAGCAGTAAGCGTGATCTTCTGAAATATACCTCCCAGATTGGGGATTTCTGAAAAAAGAGAACGCAGGATAAGCATTCGTGGCTTTCCTGCGTCCTTTTATATGTTACTCAGTCTTCCTCGATCACCTGGATCTCCAGGTAGTCGAATTCAATATGTTCAATGAAATTATCCTGATAAAAGCGGGCCTTATCATGCTTTTTGAAATCCCGCACTGTGGCATCCAGCCAGATAGGATTTCCCAGATCCATCTGATAACAGATTTCCTCAAGTCCGTGAAAGATCTTGTGGGTTCTGGTATCATCGCTGTCATCACAGACAATGGTGTCCTGAAGCATGCGATTGTCTTTCCATATTTTTCCCCATAAACGAAACATAAACAGTACCTCCGTATTGAAACTGCCACAGCCGGCAGAATATGAATATCCGTCCGATATGGTCTTCAGTATAGCGGATTTTGCAGGGAAAGTAAAGCACAGGGCAATAACGCTTGTACGCAAAACAATGCACCAGGTGTGTTCACTTTTATTGACTAATGTGTAAAAATCCTCTATAATAAACGAAATTAATGAAAAAAGAATCAATTAATCAAGAATTTAGGAGGGAAAACCGAAAATGAAACCTTTA
>ENA-OQMZ01000073-OQMZ01000073.1-human-gut-metagenome-genome-assembly--contig:-NODE-73-length-37483-cov-3.343854_pt1 | contig 37483 bp, 47 predicted proteins | sample MGYA00242621_ERZ504862 | MGnify/ENA primary metagenome ERZ504862 (study PRJEB26092, sample SAMD00036393) | human gut metagenome | host: Homo sapiens | study: EMG produced TPA metagenomics assembly of...
GCGGTTGCCGCTCCTGCAGGATCCTGATGCACGGCTCTGGCGGATGTCCGGTGGCATTCCGGCAGATATACACCTTTAATCCATACTCCTCAGATAAATGTCTATTGGGGCCGCCAAAGATGTGGTGCTCTTCAAGCACCGTCTTCCAGCTATAATCCCCCCCTCTTGCGCAGAGATAGCAGATCCTACTCTCCTTATTCTGCAATAAGCTCTCCCTGTGCTTTCTTCTCTTCTTTTTCTTTGTTGGTTTCGGAAATAACATTCTTTTCGCTCCTCCTGCTTACATAAATGGAATATTTTCATCAACGCCATCCGGGATAGTCATGAAACCGTCCGTATTTGCCTGTGGTGTTGCGCCCTGCTCCCGCGGACGTTCCGCGTTCTTACCCTCTGCAAACTCCTGCTCTTCCACAACCACATCGGTTGTGTAAACCTTCCTGCCTTCACGGTTCGTATAGCTTCCGGTTTGGATCCGACCGGTGATGGCGATCTTCGTTCCCTGCCGCAGATATTTCTCTGCAAATTCTGCCTGACGGCCGAAAGCAACGCATCCGATAAAGTCTGCAGTTGCGGAATCACCCTCTCTGCGAAATCTACGGTCAACAGCCAGTGTGTAACGGCTACCGCCGTAGAATTCTCTCCTGAAGAGTATCTGACATCCGGATCTCTGGTTAATCTTCCCAGTAATATAACTTTATTCATGCTCTTTTCCTCTCTTTCCTACTCGTGTTCCGCGGATCCGGAACGCTCGCTGCGTTCCTGGCTCCGCATCTGTCTCCAGAATTTCCTCATCTATGAGTTCCTGAATATGTCTTCTTACTGTTGACATGGATATTCCCAACGCGTCTGCAATTTCTTTGTAGCTTGGTGGATAGACATGAACCGTGATGTACCTCGCAATAAACCGGTATACATCTTCCCGGATCGCTACTCTTTCTTTTCTGCTATGCATCCGTGCCTCCCTCTTGTTCGAATTCATATCCTCTTTCATCAACCAGCTTCTGCATCCACTGATACAGTTTCTTCTGATCCGCCAAAATATCCGCTGGAAGATATTTCGAGAGATACACGGACAGCCCCCAGGCGGTAAGGGTATCAAAATAATCCTTTCTCGGCATTGTCTTTCCGACCACTTCGATACTCTCTGTACCGGATAATCTACAGGAAGATTCATTTGCCCCGGCAGCTGCTCCTCTGTCTCGGTTTGTGCGGTTTCCGTTGCGTTTTGCGTGCTTTCCGCTCCGTTTTCCGCAATTTCCGTCTCACTTTGCATTTTTTCTTCTGGTTTCCGCGGTTCTTCTAGTTGCTCTGTCTCATTTTTCTTTTGCGCTGCATTTTGGGACGTCTCTTTTTCTGACTTTTTCGGTGTCTCCGAAACCGGCTCCGCCTCTGTATTTACAGGGCTTTCCGGCTTTTTGATTTGCGCCGGCGCAATTGGTTTTGTCTCAACTTTTTCCTGCGGCTCTGTTTTGGAATGCTCTTCTTGTATTCTCTGTTTCCATTCCGCGCTCTTCGAAGATTTTTTTCGCGATTGTAAAGAACTCCGCCCAACTCATTTTCTGTGGTTGCTGCCCAAACTGCTTAATCTGGATGTCATTCTCGTACATCGCCATATAGTACAGCCCGGCGCGGAACGTTTTGACTCCCGCCGGGTTGACGATCTCAACCATTTTCTCCGCTTCGCCGTCCGCATAGGCCTCGCTCTGTTCCAGCTCCTTCGCGATCGCTGCATTGGCTTCGAAGACTTCCACACCAATTTTTCCAGCGAATCCGCGGCTTCCGGCACCGGCTCCTCCTTGTTGAAATGTTTTAATTCCCGAATATCCGCCTTTGGCATCTCCGGCCGAACCATTTCTAAGTCTGCATCCGGCAGGGAAAGCATCTCGGAGAGCTTGCTGCTCCCCATTTGTGCGTATTCTGGCCGCAGGCGGTCCGAATAACCGTCGATGCTGAATTTTCGGTTGATGCTCATGAATCTCGAGATCGTCGAAGCGCTCAGTCCATATTCCGCTTTGGCAAATTCCGTTATCGTCTCGTATCCATCTCTCTTGTACAGTTCCTGCTCCTCGATCGTCCGCAGTGTGTAACCGATCCGCACAAAGCTCTCCTGTACTCCGATCAGATCCTGTTTCAAGCTCTCCTTCATAGCCAGCCAATCATCCAGGGTTAATTGTGTATACTCTTCCATCTCTTCCTCCTATGCTGTTTTGATCGTGATTTTTTCTGTTTCCGCCAGCGTTCCATCTTTCAATTTCCGCAGGTATTCTTTCAGCCATTCTCTCATGTGATTTTCGTCTGGCTTTTTGTCATAAGCTCCATACCACTGCAGGATGTTTTTGCCTGCAGCACTGATTTCTACTGTGATGTACGGCGTTTCCGGTTCTTCCTGGAAGCGCAGCATCAGGATATAACTTGTCCCTTCATTGTGTTTCGTCAGATAATTATTTCCTCCTACGCAGTGATGCAGGATCCTTCCTTCTGTCACAATTTCTTCTGCGGATCTTGCCGGCCGGATCAGGTATGTATCATCCTCATAGAAAAATTCTTTTCTCAGTTTTCTGTACTGCTCCCTGATCTCCGGATATTTTTCTTTCACTTCTTTCAGTCGTTTCTCGACTTTTTCCTGGTTGATTTCCGCAACCATCTGGTCGTGGGCGGTCTGAAGTTCTCTTGGCTGCTGATATACACTGTTGTGTAAATCATAGCCCCTTTCTTCCCTCATTCTCAGATAGTCTGTGTAAGTAATCGCTGTTCTCCGAATCTCGTTGATTGCCGTGCTGCACTTTGTTCCATATTCGCATCCGGCATACTTCGCAATTCGGTTTAACATTTTTTGCACAGTCATGTATCTGAGGGCAATTCCAGCACTGTCAGTTCTCAACCCCGTTTCTGCCATCTGCTCCACCTGCTTTTCTGTCCAATGCTGATCCAGTCTTTTTTCCGTCTTCATCGCATCCAGCAATTTCCCGTTCCCACCTGTCCGTATAAGCTGATCCGTTCTTTCTCTCTGGATACCCAGGAAATCATCCAGGCGTTTTGCATTCTGATCCTCTATCACTCCGCATTCCCCTCTGGTTATTCTCCTTACAATTTCTGTCAGGCCCATCTTTGACAGTATCTCAAGCTGCGGAATCTGCTGGTATCTTTCCAGATAATCAATCGGGTTTACTTTTCCCCCTTTATCGGCATATTCTTCCAGACCGCTGTACCGGAATGCTGTATCCTGCATTTCCCGATAGGTTTCCGGCAGGATCTTCCCTTCACCTATTGCGATGTTTGATAGTCCTGCAAGATTGCAGTCATCCCAGTAATCTTTCCCTTCGTACCAGCTGTGTTTTGATAGTCAATCTGAACTTTTTCCCCTGGTTTCAGATATGCCCTTGCTATTTCTATCCCTGACAGTTCTTCGCATGCGCCTTGCATTTCCGTTCCTTTTTCTCCGGCAGTCAACTCCAGTTCCCATCTTTTTTGTACTTCGATGTAACGCAGTACGATTCCATTTTCTTTATATCTCTGTCCCAGAAAATAATATGCCTGCTTTCTGTATGTTCCTTTTACCTTCCCCTGGCATTTATACTCCCCAAGTGTTCCACACATCGGCATTTCCCATATTTTCCTTCTTTTGGCTCCTTTACTATCCTCTGGAACTGACTCTCATAGGAAATCCCGCTCTTCCATCTGGCATCTGTCACTCCTCCGCATTTGCTGCAGGCGATCTGTACCCAGCTTCCGTGTTTTTTGTAATACAAATAATGCAGTTTTCCAAAGCAGGTCTTGTTCGCCCAGTCCAGGATTCTTTGTTCCGGCAATTCTTTCGTATGGTTGATCCGATCCTGCAGTGCTTCCGCTCTTCTCTGGTATTTTCTGTCTGCTGTTTTTCTTCGCTCTCTCACCGTAATATCGTCCTGGTATTTGTGGATATATTCCCACCAGTGTTTTTCGCTGTAAATTTTCTTTTTGCAAAATCCCGAATTTTTCCCAAATCTTCCTCATTCTGCAAAATGTTTATTTTTTCCTGTTCTCTCCAGTCGTTTCCCTCACCTGTTTTTTCCCAGATTGTCCTGCAATAGCCGCCATTCGGCATTATCTTTTTTCTGTTCCACTCGCCTGTTTTCGGGAAGTACGTTCCAAAATCATTCTTATTGAGAGCAATGCGTACTTCCGGTATATCTTTTTCATTTTTCTCATTTTTGTACACCTCTATAAGCAGATGTTCTGCTCCGCCGATGATCTTTGTTTCGGCAACCCCGACATATTTCACATCTTTTTTTCTGCTTGTTTTTTTCAATCCGATATACGGGATTTTTTCAATTGCTTTTTTCTTCATCTGCTCTGCCTACTTTCCCAGATAATATTCCCGGATGATCCGCTTCGCAGTTCCCATCCCCGGAATCCCCAGTGTAACCTTTCCTGCTGATACACCTGCCGCCTTGATAATATCCTTGTCTACCGTCTGCTGATTCTTGAACGACCATATCAGAAGCGCTGCTATGCACTTTTAGGGATTTCCCTTTCTTCCGGACATTGAATGCCAACAACTCATTTTCCATGCACTGGCTTTTCAGATACTCTGTCCAGTCTTCCATGATTTCTTTCGGTTTCACCTCCGCTGCCTCGACCTCAATCTTGCCAAGTGCTGCTGTCGTTGCATCGCATAACGCCGGAAGGTCGCCGCTGCAGAACATCTCCACGAAATCCGCCGGGATTCCATTCTCCGCAGCCATTGCCTTCAAGCTTCCAATATCTCCTTCATTGAACAAACTCTCCGCCAGTTCATTGATTTCCTGGAAGGAATTCATTTCCCCAAATCTCTCAAACATCCTATTTCCCTCTTTCCATTTTCTCCATCTCGCTCTGTAGCCAGGCACTGTACGCGTGCCGTCCCGGAGCGATCGTGATTGTATGTATTTTGATTAAATTTGCCAGCTGCTCCCAGCCACTCCGGTATTTGATCGACTCCCCTTTTGCATTGGTGAATCCATTCTGCTCCCACGCAGAGAGCTGACGCAGTAGCATCTGCAAAACCCACTCATCCGCTGCATGAATCGTGATCCGGCTCGGCTTTTGATACCGGCGAAGTGCTTTGATCAGAACCTGCAGCGTAATTCCATGCATTGTGCCAGTCATCTCACCCAGTTGGTATACTGTTCTCCCTCCCGGAGCTTCCAGCACATAACCCCACTTACGCTTTTTTCCTGCGGTGCGCTTATGCTTGTCTCGACGTAAACGTCGGTCGCCATCATAGTCTGTTCGCCTCCTCTCCAGACGGATCATCGTATACTGTCTGTATTTGTATCCGGTTACCGGGTTATATCCCTCATAAATCTTTGCTATGTAATACCCTTTGCGGGGCTTTGCCTCCTCCTGCCAGCGGACAAGTTTCTGAATTTTCGGCTCCGGCAGCGGCATATTCCTTGATATGTTATAGCTCGTTTCTTTTAACCGCGGCTTCGCAGCGTCCCCGTTCGATTTATGTTCGATCCGGTGTTCGCTCTTGGTCAGATAACTGGCGAGCTGGTAGAAATCTTCGCTGTAAAACTGACTGTTTTTGATTTCACACGACCAGACACCGCCTTTTCCCCATACCTGCTGTAAAATACTGGCTGTATCCCCAATCTCGTTAAGAACAATGTGGATATGCCAGGCTCCCTTGGTTCCCCGTTCAATATTCCGGATCCAGAACAATTCATATCCCCGTTTTTGATATTCCTTCCGCACTTTTCGGATTGTCTTTTGAAAATCTTTCAATGCCTCTTTCATATTGGGTGGCCTCTTGTCCTGCCGGTATGTCAGAGTTGCCAGACAGTCGCCCTCATGGAAGTACGTCATCATCCGCAACTGGCATCTCCGGATCTTCTCTCTCTCGTTTGCCTGCCGCATCTGCTCCTCTGTCGGGCTTTTCTTTTTCTCCCGCCGCTGTCCCGGCGCTCCATATCGGCCATCGTGGAACTCTCTTATCTCGAGGATGTCTCCCCCACGAAGCTGTATTCTTCCCGCTTTGTTCCCATCTGTCTGTCCTATCTTTAATATCTTTATCGAGTCCGAAAAGGGCAGAAGCAAGCCCTTTCAAATTCCAATTTTTTTGTTAAAAATACAGGCGGGTTTCCCCGCCCCGTTTGACATTTCGACAGCCGGGTGGTACACTAATCTTGTGAGGATAAGTATGCCATCCGGCTACGGGCTCCTGCTTTTTGGGCAGGAGCTATTTTTTATGTTTTTCTTCGTCCTGGTCCTCATACCGGCCCAGCTTGTTGACCAGGTCGCCATACGCAAAAACAGAATCCATCTGACTCTCAAGCCGAAATGTTCCTGCGCGTTCCATCCAGATCCGGTATGTTCCATCTGGATTCTTTACCGTCAATCTCTCTTTTTTCATTCTACGTTTCCTTATCCTTTCAGTGATCCGTTCCGGATCCACGCCGCAAACACTGCGTCCCGGCGCTCTTCTTCCCACTCTTCCTGCTCCTCGCGGCACGCTTCGACATAATCGCCGATTTTCTTTGCCACGAGCGCCAGAAGGAACATTCCAGCTCCCAGGGCGGCGCGTCCCCACAGGTCGGAATCCACGCCGCCGATGTAGATCCATGTACCAACCGCGCCGATTGCAACGCAGCTCTATCTGATGCTTTCATTCCTTACTCCTTTCATACCCCATCGACTCCACCGCGGCTTCCATCCGCTGGCGAACGATCTCTTTTGCTTTCTCTTCTCCGAGTTCCTCTGCTGTATACTGCTGTCCTCCGATTGTGATCCGAGTAACAACCATGATTTCTTTCATAAGGCACCACCTCTTCCTTATCGTATGCAACCCGTCTCCGTAATGATTTTCTATTGATTCATAACCATTTTTGAGCTATTATGTAGTTGCAAATTGTTTTTTTGTATTCGTCCCATGGGAATTGGTCCTTCCTGTGGGACTTTTTCTTTTTATTGACTTTTTACTGCTCCACTCCTATTCTGGTTATACAAGGCACTGCCATGCCCGAGTATTTCAGAAAGGAGATCATCGTGAATAGCTCTGTTATTGTTTCTGTAATCACTGTAATTGGGTCGTTTACCCTTGTTTATCTAAACTCGATAAAAGACTCATCCGACAGAAAATACAACGTCAGAAAAGAACAGCTTTTAAAATTTTATGTCCCGTTTTATCAGAGATATCGCATGGGATTCTTCCCTCAAAATCAGTTGAGCACTATGTCTATTGAAGTACGTTCCACATTTTTGGATATAATGACTCAAAACATCCATCTCATGGAACCACTATCTCAGGCAATGTATTCTGATTTCTATTTTGCATTCCTAAACTTGGCGGAAGCTGAAAATGGCAATCCAGAATATCCATATGAAAAATGTGCTCAAAAAATGGACGAGGTTTTTGAGGACCTGTCAAAAGCAATCTTCATCGAGTACAGACAAATATTAAAGAAATGCCATCTGCCAGTGCCTTTAAAATAAGGCCTGTGCGTTTCTTTTCTTTTGAATAGCACAATGCGGAAAGCATATTCATTCCAAGTACAATAATTACTATTGCTATTTCGAACATCAGCATCACTTAACGCTTGCCTCTCCAAAATGTGAGCGGATAAATTTCGCCGTTTCTCCAGAAGAGATCTGCATATCTTTTTCCAGCTCTCTTCTGGAAGAATCAAATTGCATATCAATTCCTTCTCTCAGCTTTACCCACTGCGGATACGTGATCTCGTCCAGAGCTTCAATATACTCACTCAATTTTTTCTGACTCATTCTCTGCCGCCTCCTTCTTCAGATATTTATTCAGGAAATGCTGCTGGCCTTTTCCAGTTACCTTTGTAGTCTTGGTCATCCGCACGCTGCCGTCCGGATTAGAAATCACAGTCTCTTTGATCTGGAAAAATCCATTTGCCACGTATTTCTGCTTTGGCATGTTCCAATCAGATCCCTTTCTTTTGATCAGATAGCCTTTTTCTCTCATCCAATCAAAGAGACGTTTCTGACCGGTTTCAACGCCGTTCTGTTTTAAGAGCTTCGCCAGGTCACCGATCAGAATCGACGTGTGGCTTGTTTCTACCGCGTTGGCAAAAATCACCTTCGGTTTCATTCGTTCGATTGCCTTGCTCTGCTCCTCAATCGTCTTCTGTGCTTCCAGCACTGCCAGCGCAAGCAGTTCTTTTCCCTGCGGTGCCTGATAGCTACCAGTTTTCCGGATGGCTGGAAGAACCTCGGATGTCACCCAGTGCTTGAAGCGCTGCGCGCTGTCCAGTTTACTTCCGAAAATCAAGGCGTATAAGCCGGATTCGTTGATAGTTACCAATTTTTGGCGTCCCGAGGGGGTGTCCATTTCGTTCACCCCTCTGTCTTCTTCCAATACATGATCACGAACTGCTTTTTGCGGATAGCTATATCCCAATGCCAGCGCAACATCTTTTCCCACGAACCATGGTTCACCATTAATAGTCACTGTTCGGACAGCTCCGAACTCTTCTGAATTGAAAATTTTTACTTTGTTCATTCTTCCTCCTATTATTTCCATTGTAATATTTTTGTTACAGTGTTAGAATTAGTCTGTACCCTTATATGGGCAATGAAAGGAGCTGGTTATATTGACCAAACTTTTGACTTTGCCCTGTTCCCTTTATGAGCTATCATAGTCTTTCTCATATTCGTCAGCTAATGGGCTAATCTTTTATTTGCAGAACTAAGACTGCGTAAGTGACGAAATATTTTATAGAAGCATTTGGCACTACAGATGTGATTGAACATGTATGCAACGGATCGGGGCTTCGGCAACGGTTGGGGGCTTAAGTGAACAATCTGCAAAATATATAGGGTAAACAAAATTAGGCAAAAACTGATAGAATAGTGCTTCTGTCAGTTTTTTGTTCACTTGTCAGTGTCTTTTTAAGACACTTTTGAATCAAAAAAAATTGCATCCACATCCTGTGCCGTTAAATTATATCTCTCTTTCATCATTCGTATTTCGCCCTGCGTAAACTCTGCACCTCTTGTTTCATTTAACTTATTTGAAAAAGTAGGCCGCGCAATGCCAAGATACTCTGCCAATGTCTGTCCCGTATCATCAAACAGTTTCATTACAGACTCTAATTTTTTCTTATTCATTTTTTTTCACCTCTTTCTGTTTCTTGAATGGTGTCTTTTTAAGACACTCAAATAATATCATAGCTACAGCTGTCTGTCAATACACTTTTTCGTCTTTTCAAGACACTTTTTAAGATTTTTATTGCATTATCATTAAAAATGTAGTAAAATTAAGACACTTCAAGGAGGTGCTATATATGTGTACAATGGCAATCAGAATCAAAAAATGTCGTTTGGAAAATAATTTAACGCAGGAAGAACTCGCTGAAAAGTTGGGATTAAAAAAATCCGCTGTTGCAAAATACGAAAATGGGCGTGTTGAGAATATAAAACGTTCCACCATCGAGGAAATGGCTCGCATATTCGATTGTACACCATCTTACTTAATGGGCTGGGATGATATGAACACTACTGTTGCTGCACATAAAGATGGGGATAATTTTACACCAGAAGAATTGCAAAAAATTGAAGAATACAAAAAATTGCTTATTGCAGCACGGCCGAAGGAGTGATTCTTTTGACTTATGAAGAAATGCAAAAATCACATAATGATTTGAATATTGTAGAACTTGATCTATCAGAAGTGTCTGGATTAAAAGGATTTTATTATGCAGGAAATATAGCTATAGAGAAAAAACTTTCATCTATTGAAAAATCTTGTGTTCTTGCTGAGGAACTTGGTCATCATTATACAAGCTATGGAGATATTATGGATCAGGATATTGTTCAGAACAGAAAACAGGAACTCCGTGCCCGTCTCCGCGGATATGACCTGCAGATCGGTTTGATCGGCATCGTCGAATGCTACAAACACCACTGCCGTTCTCTCTACGAGATGGCCGAATACCTACAGGTAACAGAAGAATACTTAAAAGAAGCTCTGGAATGCTACAGCAGAAAATATGGAGAGAATCTTGTTACAATAGATAACTATGCAATCCGGTTTGTTCCATCTTTACAGGTGATGGAATTCTGGAAATAAAATTTAACATGGAGCTAAAAATATGGGTAGAAAAATATCTCAAGAAGCTTTACGCAAGCACAAAGAAGAATCTTTAAAAACTCTCGAAACTTATATTGACTCTTTAATTAATGATGAAAATCCCAAAATTCAATCTAAAGCAGATAAATTAAGCTTTTGGCTTGAACATTGGACTACATTTCTTTCATTTGAATCAAAATTTCGCTCAACTTCTCTTCGTAGATACAAACGTGGGGAAATCATAAAAGTTCATCTCGGCTATAATATCGGAAGCGAGGAGGGAGGCTTGCATTACTGTGTCGTTGTTGAAAAAAATAATTCTATTAATTCTCCTGTGATAACTGTAGTCCCGTTGACTTCTGTTAAACCTGCCACTGATGTAGAACATTTAAAACCAGGATGCGTATATCTTGGGAATGAACTTTTTACCAGCTTAAATTCTAAAATTATTACGACTCAAAAACATCTTAGCTCTAATATTGCAAATGCTCAGGAACGTCTTGAGCATCTTAAGCAAATTGCACCATCTGATTATTCTTCTGAAAATTTTTCAGAATTGGATTCTTTGCAAAAAGATCTTGCAAATATGCGCAGGGAAAGTTCTCTTCACTCAAGAATGCAAACTGAAATCAACAAAATGAAAAAAAGGTAGTATTGCTTTGGTTGGGCAAATAACAACCATTAGTAAGATACGAATTTATGATCCTAAAACCAATTATGATATTTTAAGTAATGTTAAATTATCAAATGAGATGCTTGATCGCATTGATAACGAAATCATAAAAAAATTCACAGGTTTAAAAAAAATATAAATTTTTTTGCATATTTTATTGACATTTACATATATTTGGGTATAATGAATAGGAAAACAAAGCCGATATCCGGCAGTATAGAAGACATCGCCCTCAGGCAACTGACGGGCAACTATTCATTAGGAAGACCCTGTAGAAATACAGGGTCTTTTCCGTATTTGATTTTCAAAAAAGAAAAACCGCCTTGGTGTTCGCAGCACCAAGACGGCTCAGTAACATTCCGAAGAATGATACCGTTTCTCAACAAAACATATTGTATCATCTTCGGAGACACCAATCAATCAGAACGTTTGTTTGGTGTTTTTCTTATACCCAAAATTAAAGAAGGTGATATTATGTCAGCACTTAAAAACGGTGCTCTCTACATCCGCGTCAGCACCGCGGATCAGACAGAACTCTCTCCGGATGCCCAGCAGCGCCTACTCCTGGACTACGCGAAGAAGAACGGGATTGTCATCGCAAAAGAGTTCATCTTCGAGGAATCCGTCTCCGGCCGGCATGCGGACCGGCGGCCGAAGTTTCAGGAGATGATCGCGCTTGCCAAACAGGAGTCCCACCCGATCGACGTGATCCTGGTCTGGAAATACAGCCGGTTTGCCCGTAATCAGGAAGAATCCATCGTCTACAAATCACTGCTGAAAAAGAGCAATGTAGATGTGATCAGTATCTCAGAGCCACTGATCGACGGTCCGTTCGGTACGCTGATCGAGCGTATTATCGAATGGATGGACGAATACTATTCTATCCGTCTCTCTGGCGAGGTTCTGCGCGGCATGAAGGAAAAGGCTCTGCAGCACGGCTACCAGACAACGCCATGTCTTGGATACCAGGCGGCAGGCGGCGGCAAACCGTTTGTGATCGATGAAGCGGAATACCAGATTATCAAATACATCATGGACCAATATGATCTTGAGCATCTGGATCCGACGGCGATCGCCCGCAAATGCAATGATCTTGGATACCGCACCAGACGCGGAAACCGGATGGAACGCCGCTCGGTTGAGCGGATTCTTCGGAATCCCTTTTATGCCGGCACTGTGATCTGGAACGGGATATCGTTCGAAGGTGCGCACGAAACCAGACTTGACCGGGAACGTTTCAACAACCGGATCAAACGTATGGACGCTCGCAGAAGAACCCCGAAGAGCCGAAACCCGTCCTCCTGCAAGCACTGGCTGTCAGGGCTCTTAAAATGCCCCGTCTGCGGCGCTACGATGACGGTAACGGCCGGGAGCACATCTTGTCCGTACTTTCAATGCTGGAAATATGCAAAAGGCTTCCATAAAGGCTCCAACTCGATCACAGTTGCCAAAGCAGAGCGGACCGTCTACCATTACTTCGATGATATCCTTGCTGGTGCGGACTTCTCCTTCGCAGTCCGCGATCGAAAGCAGGAGCAGGAAGACGATGAGACCATCCAGCGGCTGCAACAGGCCCTGGAGCATCTGGCTGCCCGCGAAGCTCGCGTGAAGATGGCTTATGAAAATGGGATTGATACGCTGGAAGAATACGGTGCCAACAAAAAAAAGGCTCGCCGAAGAACGGCAGAGCCTGCAGGAAGAACTGGACCGCGTGCTTACGCCCGCCGCCCCGCCGGAAACAATCTCAAAAGAAGATTTCCGGAAAGAGATAAAAAACATCAATGATATTCTGAAAAATCCAGAAGAACCAGCCGAGAAAAAAGGACTTCTGCTCCGCTCCATCGTGGATCGTATCGTCTATGAAAAAGCTTCCGGGACCATGTATTTCGACTTTTTCGTTTCTTGATTTTTGTTCCGAAAGCCCGCAAACCCGCATAAACACTGGTTTTTTCCTTTATCATCTGGTATGGAACTCCGGGCCACCGTACTGACTCATGATAATTTGGGCGATTTTGGGGTTTGGTGTCGTGATGTTTACAGGATACTCGAGGCGTTTTTCATAATTCCACATCCGTCAGCACCCTCCTTTCCGGTTGACTTCCCACGGCCATGGCTGCATAACCCATTCGAAAGAACGGCTCATGCGGTCGTTGGCGGTATCGATCGTGAGCGGGCCGTACTGTTCGGCGTACTGTTTCAGTGCTTCTTTTCGAAGCTCCACTTTTTCCCGGAAAAAGGCAAGTGCATCTTCATCCTCCGGGTGGGTGTCGAGGTAAAGGTTCATTTCAACAACAGCAAAGCTGACCTGATCAATCCAGGCGAGCAGCTTTTCACGGGATGGCATCTGCGGCATCATAGGCACTGTCCTCCTCCCTTTCCACAGAATGGTTTACAGAGTTCCGGGAATAAGGTTCCATTTTTAATGCAGCGGAAAGATCATAGATCTGTTCAAACCGCTGCATCGGAACGTACGCCATTGCAGGTATCATATGATCTACATGCTGCATTTTCCGCGGGAAATTCCTTGGTTCCATCTTCAGTTCCATATTGTTTGAAGCGGCGCGGCGGTTCTGCATATTGTTCGCACCGCAGCAGCCGCGATTCATACGGGATGAATCCATACCATGTTCCTCTTTCATTTTCTGTTCTTTATAGAGTTATGAAGAAAATAAGAAAGTGTCAAAAAAGGCAGCGGTTTCTCTTCCGCTGCCTTTCTGTCATACTAATGAAATTTTCATCAAAACTGCATCTCATACAAATGCGCATAAATCCCGCCTTTCGCGAGCAGTTCCTTATGTGTGCCTTCCTCCGCAATTCCATTCTCCGTCAGCACCAGAATCCGCTTTGCATTCCGGATTGTGGACAGCCGGTGCGCAATCACGAAGGTTGTCCTGTCTTTCGCCAGAAGTTCCAAAGATTTCTGGACGACTTTTTCGCTTTCGTTGTCGAGCGCTGAGGTTGCCTCGTCGAAAATCAGAATCGGCGGGTTTTTGAGGAATACGCGGGCGATGGAAAGCCGTTGTTTCTGGCCACCGGAAAGTTTTACGCCGCGCTGGCCGATATCGGTGTCGTAGCCGTCCGCCAGCTCCATGATAAATTCATGTGCATTGGCCGCTTTCGCTGCGCGGATGACCTCCTCGTCGGTCGCATCCGGTCTGCCATAGCGGATGTTGTCGATGATCGTTCCCGCAAACAGGTACACATCCTGCTGCACAATACCGATCTCATCGCGCAGATCCTTTAACTTCACATCGCGGATGTCCTTTCCATCCAGCAGAATTCGTCCTTCCGTCACATCGTAAAAACGCGGAATCAGCGAGCAAAGCGTCGTCTTTCCGGCGCCGGAGCTGCCGACCAGTGCCACATAGTCGCCGGCCGGGACATGCAGATTCACATTGCTTAACACGTTTTCCTTCGACTCCTCATAGTGAAACGAAACGTTTTCAAAGGTTACTTCTCCCTGCACATTCTTCAGTGGCAGTGCATCCGGCTTGTCCTGGATGTCCGGTGCGATGCTCATAATTTCCAGGAAACGTTCATAACCGGAATAACCATTCTGGAACTGCTCCGTAAAGTTCACCAGCTTTTTCACCGGATCTGTGCAGTTGTTGATGTACAGAAGAAAGGTAACCAGATCCGCTGCCCCAAGTTTCCCACCTGTCATCAGCAATGCGCCGACAATCAGCGAAATAACGGTAATCAGCGTCGAAAAGGCTCCCATTCCCGAATTGTAAATTCCCATATAGCGGTAGCTGACCTTCTTCGAATCGACAAAACGGTCATTTCCCGCATTGAACTTACGCATCTCTTCTGTCTCATTTCCAAACGATTTGACAACACGGATCCCCGAAAGACTGTCCTCAATCTGACTGTTGATATCCGCAATTCTGCGGCGGTTTTCCTTGAATGCACTCTTCATGCGGCTGTTCATCACTAACGCAAACAGCAGCATCACCACAATAACCACAAGCGGCACACATGCCAGCATCGGATTTACCACAAACAGAATAATCATCGCGCCGATCAGTTTGATAAACGAAATGACAATATTCTCCGGCCCATGATGTAAAAGCTCACTGATATCGAACAGATCGCTTGTGATGCGCGACAACAGATGGCCGACCTTCTGGTTATCGAAAAAAGCAAACGAAAGCTTCTGATAATGGCCGAAGATCTCGTTCCGCATATCATGCTCAATCCGCGCCCCCATCACATGGCCGTAATAGGCAATATAAAAGTTACAGTATATTTCAACCAGAACCATAGCAATCATCAGAATACCGAGGCGGATAATCTCACCCGTTGCCTGCTCCAGCGGCTTTTCCACAACCGTACTCGTAATATACCGTACAATCAGTGGAATCACCAGTGTAATGGCTGCTCCAAGCATTGCAAAAAACATGTCGGTAAAAAACAATCCCTTATATGGAATGTAATACCGCGCCAGCTGGCGGATTCTTCTCTTCTCTTTTCCGGTTTCTTTTTCTTTACTCATCCTGTCCTCCCTTTCCGTTGGAAACCATTTTGTAATCTTTTCGGAACTCAGACGGTGATACGCCGCATGCCGTTTTAAATGATTTCATGAAATGCTTATCATTTTCAAATCCACCTGTTTGGCAATTTCCGTAATTTTATCTTCTGTTTGAATCAACAGACGCTTTGCCTCCGCAATGCGGATCTCCTTCAGATAGTTCACAAAATTCACACCGGTATGTTCTTTAAACGCTGCTGAAAACAGCGAATAATTCATACAAATATGGTTAGATACCATTGCCATATTCAGATCTTTTGCATAATTTTCCCGAATATATGAAATTGCCTCTTCCATTTTTTCTTTTCCGGCTGTCTGACTTTTCAGGCTTTCCCTGTAAACGTGTATCCATTTTTCAAACGCATCCAGAAACAGATCTGCATCACGGTACTGCAGAGGGCGCGGACATTTTTCCTGTTTTTCCGCCACTCGATGAAAAAGATCCAGCTCTTTACAGATTGCTTCTGTTACTGCCAGAAGCTGATAGGGGGAAACCCTCTGATGTGCTGCCTCAAAATACCAGTTCCGCATTTTTCGCAGCACAGTATCTGCCCGGTCCGTTGGCACCTGCAGAATAAATTTTTCCTGAAACTGTGCCAGTTCCGGCTTTTCCTCAAAACATTTTTTCTGATATTCTTCCACAGGATTTTTCTGTATAAATGCCATTTCCCGGGCCAGCAGTGCTTCCTGGTATGCCTCTGGAATTTCCATCACAGAACGATGTTCTTTTCCCACTCCGAGACAAAATCTCTCATCTTTTTCTTTCATGATCCGCTCTGCCTCCGGTTCCGGCAGAAGATACAGAACTCCTCCTTCTACGCCTTCCAGCAGAATTCCGCTGCATTTCGAAAACCGTTCCCCATTTGCCTTGCTGGTCAGCAGGATCCGGAAGCTGTCGTTTCCGATGTGGCGCCGGATCCTGCTTTCCATATCCATCCATTCTTTTTCTTCGGCCATTTCTGCATTCATCATCAGATAACGGAGCTGATTTAAAAAGCACCGTTCTTCCTCTTCTTCCGTTTCCCGGGTCTCCGAAAGCTCTCGTTCCAGATTTTCCAGAAGCTGTTCTATCGTCTCCCGCTTGATCGGTTTTAAAATATAGTCCCGAACTCCATGTTTCATCATTTCAACCGCATAGGAAAATTCATCATAGCCACTTAAAACAATAACAACAGGTTTCTGTGACAGCTCCTCCATTTTGTTGACCAGTGTCAGACCGTCCATTTTGGGCATACGGATATCAGTGAACATGACGTCCACCCTCTGTTTTCTCAAAATCTCCAATGCCTCTTCTCCGTTTCGACACTCCAGAATCTCCTCCACCGGCACGCTGCTTCGCCGGATCATCGCCACGATTCCCTGTCGAATCAATTTTTCATCTTCTACAACCAGCAGTGTATTCATTTTCTTTTTCTTCCTCTTTCTCGTCACCCTCTTGATCCATCGGAGAATATTTCCCCCTCGTGATGGAAGATGAATGCTCACCTTCGTATAGCAATGCTCTTTTGTATAAACTGACAGTCCATACTCTGTTCCAAATTGAATGTGGATTCTGTCCTGTACATTCCGAAGCCCGATTCCATGTTTCGGCTGTGTATCTGAATTCAGGCGCATTCTTAGTTTACGTCTCAGAATTGCAAGCTGCTTTTCTGACATGCCTATTCCGGAATCTGTGATTTCAATCTCAAAGCTCTTTTTCATGCTCTATTCCTTTGATTTCAATGACGCGTCTGCATCCAGCTCCTCAATTCCATGTGTGATTGCATTTTCCACAATCGGCTGAAGAGACATCTTGGGGATATCCTGCCGATACAAATTTTCCGGTATCTGAACAGATAATGTAATTGTGAAATCATACCGCAGATTCATCAGTTCCACATAGTTCTGAATATAATTCATCTCATCCTGAACGGTTACCAGAAATTTATTCCAGCGCATATTGTAGTGCAGCATTTCACCAAGTGCTGTTACCGCATCGGAAATCGTATACTCTTCATCAATCTCAGCCATCATCTTAATGGATTCCAGAACATTATAAATAAAATGAGCGTTAATCTGGTTCTGCATTGCCCGGATTGCCGTATCTTTCAGCGCTGCCTCCCTTTTGATGCTTTCCTCGTTCTGTTTCTGAATTCTCTCCAGCATTCCGTTGATACCATAGCTCATTTCCCGCATCTCTTCTGCGCTGTAACAAACCTTTATCTTTGTTGTTCCATTGTCAATCTGACGCATCTCACACAGGACGTCATAAAACTCCTTCAGCAGGCCACGCACAATCAGATTGACCACCACAATCAGAAGCAGCCCGAAGCCGGCAAATTCAAGCAGCATTCTCTGCTGCTGTTTGATCATGTTTCCGGTTGCATCATCCAAATTGGTCAGTGTTACAAACATTCCATTGAGTTTATCGACTTTCCGAAGCACAATTGCAACGTTTTTCCGGTCAATCACCGCGCTCTGCTGACTCTCTTTTCTGTCACGGATTCCTGCCCGGAACAGAATCAGCCCCCGATAGGACTGCCATTTGCAGGCTGCCGCTGTTTTTCCGCAGTCATATAAATTCCAATTTTCATCAACAAAGCAGGCCCAGCTGCTGTCACCGGATCGATAAATTTCGGGAAATATGTCTGCCATACGCATGGATACCTCGATCACGCCAAGCCTTCCTCCGCTTTGATCCCGCAGTTCCCGTACATAAGTCATCAAATGGGAACCTTCTTTTTTTGTACCGGAGATAATATTTTTTTCCTGTATGTCAAAAAACCACTGTCCACCGCCCTGATAGCTTCGGTACCAGGAACAGTTTTTCATCTTTTCCTTCTGATACAGGATCGGCTGCTGCTCCAGAAAACCATCTGCCATGGCAAAAATATGGATCTGGTACAGATCCGGCATTGCCTCCTGCATTTTATCGATTATGCTGATGCTGTTGTTCCGAAATTGCTGATAATAGCTCTCAGAGATCTCCTCTCCCCTCCTGAGATGAAGAAGATATTTTTCCAACGGTTCATACTCCTGCAGCGTATCTACAACCATTGAGCAGGCATTCGCTTTTGCATTCACCTCCGCACAGGTAAGATCTATTGCCGTTACTGCTTCATTTACCCCATGATCTATGGCATTCTTTTTGATACTCCTAAACCCAAAGCACATCATGCCAAAAAGCGGAATAAAAATAAAGATCAACGTTGTTACGGTAAATTTTTGGTTCAGTTTCAGTCCGCGAAACCAGTTTCGCATTTTTCATCCCCCAGTTTTCTTTTCGGTTCTGTAACCTTACTAATTTTACCAGTTTTTTCTTTAAAAAGCAATTTTTTCAGAAAAAATTATTGACAAAAAGAGAAGACGGTACACTTTTTTTCCGTGCACCGTCTCTCTTTTCGCAAGACTCATATATGACGCAAAGCATGATTCCAGGGAAACAGCTTTCGTACCATTGTTATACTGTTGTCAGATCCCACGGTTCATAAATCTTTGGAACATCGCTGATCAGACGTTTGGTATACGCTGCTGTCGGGTGAAGAATTACTTCTTCTGCCGGTCCCGATTCCACAAATTTTCCATGCTCCATAATATAAACATTATCGGATACATAGTAAGCAAGACCAATATCGTGGGTGATGAAGATAATCGTCATATTAATCTCATCACGCAACTTCAGCAGCATATCCAGGATCGTTGCACGTGAGCAGGCATCAATCATAGACGTCGGCTCATCGGCAAGCAGAATCTTTGGTTTCAGAAGGAAAATACGTGCAATCATCAGTCGCTGCATCTGGCCTCCTGACAGCTCAAATGGATATTTGTTTGTCAGTTCTGCGTATTTTAAGTTTACAAAGCTGCAGGCCTCTGTCATCAGACGTTCTTTTTCTTCTTTCGGCAGATTCTTGTCACCGCGCATATTAATGCAATCCAGCAGAACAGAATCTACACGTTTAAACATATTGTAGGAAGCAAACGGATCCTGGAAAATCGCCTGAATTCCCTTCCAGTACTCTTTTTTCTTCTTTCCGTTCGAGATGTCTCTTGGTTTACCCTGGAAATCAATTTCACCTTCCGTTACGCTGATCAGCCCGAGCAACATCTTCGAAAGGGTTGTTTTTCCGGATCCGGATTCTCCTACGATAGAAACAAATTCACCTTCATGAAAATCGAAATCAACATGGTCTACAGCGACTGTTTTTGCATCGCCAAAGCCAAACACTTTCGTTACGCCCTCTTCCGGAGAGGCATGGTTTTAATTCTTTACCATCACGCATTTGCATACACCTCCCGAACCTTTCTCTCAGACATCAGGCAGCGGTACTCTCTTCCGTTCGGCAGTTCGATGACCTCTGGTTTCATACCGCGGCAGGTTGGCTGTGCATAAGGACAGCGGTCTGCGAAACGGCAGCCCTCCGGCGGATGCTTCAGGTTTGGCGGAGTTCCCGGAATTGCAGTCAGCTTCTGTTCTCTTACACCTTCCTCCGGAACGATGATCGATCCCATCAGACCTTTGGAATATGGATGCAGCGGATCGAATACCATTTCTTTTGCGGTACCTTTTTCTACAATCTGTCCAGCATACATAACCATAATATCATCGGTTACGTTGTAAAGAAGCGGCAGCTCGTGTGTGATGAAGATCATGGATTTGATAAATCCTTTTTCCATCAGATCACGCATCATTTTAATAACCATTTTCTGGGAAGTTACATCCAGCGCGGACGATGGCTCATCGGCGATCAGTACCTTCGGAGAAAGAATGGTCGAAATTGCGATAACGGTTCTCTGTTTCATACCTCCGGAAAGCTCAACCGCATGCTTCTGCAGTACCTCCTCCGGCAGGCCTAAGATCTGAAAACGTTCTTTTGCCAGATCATAAATATCCTTTCTCGGCATTTTCGGATCATGCGCATGAATAACGTCTTCTACAAATCGGATGATTTTCTGTGTCGGGTTCAGAGCATTCATTGCTGCCTGCGGAATGTAGGCGATCTCATTGCCCAGAATATTTTTCCGGACATCGTCTGGTTTCATTCCGGAAATTTTTCTTCCATCTACGATAATATCGCCGCTGATGTAGTGAAGCGGTGCGAAATAATAGCCCATCAGGGACAGTGCCAGCGTCGATTTACCACAGCCGGACTCACCTGCTACACCGAGGGATTTTCCCTCCTCAATCTTCAGGGAGACTCCGTCTACGGCGTATACATCTTCATGAAAACGAGTTACATATTTCGTTTTCAGATTGTTTACTTCCAGCATTACTTTTCCCATAGCTGCCTCCTTAGTCTCTTAACTGCGGGTTGAATACCTGGTCAAGACCGGTGTTCATCAGGTTAAGAGAGAATGAAATAAGTGCGATTACAAGAATGACCGGGAAATATGCCCACCATGCACCGTTTAAGTGTGCATTGTACTGGGTTGCCCATTGCATCATAAGACCAAGTGTTGCCGTCTTTGTGGTTGCCGGTCCAAGTCCGATCATAGAAAGCTGTGCCTCTGCCAGAATTCCGGAGGAAATCTGGAGAATGAAGGCCATAACAACGTAGGATGCAACGTACGGAAGGATGTCGGTAAGGACAATCCGCAGCATGCTGTGGCCGGACAGTTTGGAAAGGTTTACATGGTCACGGTTTCGAAGAGAAATAACCTGGGAACGTACGGAACGTGTTGTCCACGGCCATGCTGTAATTCCGATCAGGAGTGCCACCATCATGATTCCCCTCTGAGACTCACCTACGCTGTAGGAGATGAGGATCAAGAGAACGAAGGATGGGATAACGGTGAACAAGTTGGTAAAGAACAGAATCAGGTTGTCCACAAAACCTCCAAGGTAACCTGCAAGAAGTCCGAGGAACAGTCCGATCACGGTTGCAATGATTCCCGCAACCAGACCAATTTTCAGGGATGAACCTGTTGCAGAGATCAGCTCGGTCAAAACATCACGACCAAAGTTATCTGTACCAAGAACAAAGTTCTGACGGTTAATGACATCTTTTTCATTGATGTACTGCTTGCTGTCGATGCTCTGAACCTCTTCCAGCTCACCGGTCTCTTCATTTTTCTCGGCAATAATAGTTGGAACATCTTCTAAAATACCATCGATCTCTTTGTCGAGACGCTGATATTTTTTCTTTTTTGCTGCGATAAGGCCTTTCTGTTCTGCATTTGGGTCATATTTTTCCTCCCAGAGAGCAATCAGACCTTCTGCATCGGTAACATCGATTTCACTGGCATCTACACCGCCGTATTTTTCCAGCCATTCTGCCATCATAGAACGGTTGTCCATTGTCAGTTTGCTTTCAACGATGGATGCGGTTGCATCAACATTCATCTTATACGTTTTGCCGGAATTTACGGTGTCCTGAATCGAAAGATAGGTACCCGGTTTGAAAAAGTTTCCGTTTCCGATCATTGCCAGCGGATCTTTTGCCACAACAAGCGGATAGATGATAATAGTCAGGAGAATTGCCAAGAAGATTACAAATCCTGTCACGAATTTTCCTGAATGAAAAATCTGTTTGATTGTATTTTTCATAGCGTATTCTCCTTTCTAATCCTGCTGGGATGCTTTGACACGTGGGTCAATGACTGCATACAGAAGTTCAACAAGCAGGTTGGCCAGCAGAACCATGATAGTAATGATTAACGTACAGGCAGAAAGCAGCGGATAATCCTGGCCGGTAACTGCTGAGAGCATCGTTGTTCCAAGTCCCGGATAACTGAATACCATCTCAGCTACCAGGTTACCGCCGATCATGGTACCAAGGGACATTGCAAGACCGGTGATCTGCGGAAGCATTGCGTTACGGAACACATATTTCACAATCGTATGATCCTTGATTCCAAGGAAACGACTGTATTTTACATAGTCGGCATTCAATTCATAAATTGACATTGAACGCATACCAATAGCCTGGCCGCCGATTGTGATGATTACGATAGACCAGAACGGCAACTGGTAATGTGAAAGCACAGATTTCATAAAAGCAAGGCTCATATGCGGAATCATACTGCTCGCATAGCCGCCTGCTGCAGGTGCAATATGTAATTTCAGTGAGAAAATAAATAAAAGTACGGTTGCCATACCAAAGGCAGGTACGTTACTGATAAACAGGAATGCCGGAAGGATTGCCTTATCGAAAACACCTTTCATGTAAGCTGCAATTGCACCAAGCAGGTTACCAAGAATCCATCCAACAATAATGGCCGGAAGCTGTAAACATATGGTCCACAGAACCGAACTGGAAATAATATCGGATACGGTACGCGGATACTGGCTGAAAGAAATGCCGAAATCACCGCGAAGTGCATTTTTTACCCAGGTAAAAAACTGGACATACATTGGTTTGTTAATACCAAATTTCGCTGCATAGTCTTCATATACTTTCTGAATTGCAGTCGCATCGGTCATACCTTCTACCGATTTGGACGCAATAGTTGAAACCGGATCGCCCGGCATCAAACGCGGAAGAATGAAGTTCAGCAGCACTGCAAAGACTAACGTCAAAAGATACCACATGATCTTCTGCGTATAATACTTTTTCATTCCTTTCATAGAGGAACCCTCCTTCTGATTTTGTAAAAGCGGCCGGAGCACCCCGGCTCCGGCGCCTCTGTTACAATTCAGTGTGTGCTTTCTTTCTGTTTGGCAAATCAGCGTCAATCAGTTCCAGATTGTACAGTGCTGCTACGCCATAACCATCGGTGCAGTCCATCGGAGGAACATTGGTTCCATCGTCTTTCTGCGGATAGTTGGTCCATACGGACTCGTTTACTTCGTGGAATACCTGCGGTCTGTACATCAACGGTACACACGGGCAATCTTCCAGCATAATCTTGGAAAGTTCTGTATAGTAATCTTTCAGTTTTGCATCATCGGTCTCATGAGGAATTGCTGCAAGGATTTCATCTACACGGTCGTTCTGATAATGACCGAAGTTACCACTGAAGTTAACCTCAAGATCGTTGTAATCAGAGCTCATGAAGAAACGGCATCTCATGTACGGGTTGGCAACTGATGTACCAGGACCGGACTGCATGGTGATTTCGAAGTTTCCGGTGCTGTAATCGGTGCTAAAGTTTGCTGCTTCCGGGAAGTAGGTCTCAATGTTGATACCAATATTCTTTCCTGCTGCTGCTACGATTTCAAGGGTTGCATTCCAGTCAGACCATCCTGTCGGGCACTCAGCCTTATAGGAAAGGTTCTTTCCGTTGTACTCACGGATTCCGTCTCCGTCGGTGTCTACGATTCCGGCATCGTCCAGAAGCTTCTTAGCACCTTCTACATCGGCATTGGACCACTGATACTCTTTTAAGGCATCCTGATCCACCATAGCCTGCTCAGCATCGGTCGGGTTCATGACAGAACGCGGAACATCTGCGAAGGTAGGAGACTGTCCGGACATTGCCGAAGAAATAACTTGATCGTAGTCAACTGCCATAGCGATTGCCTTACGAACAGCTACCTGATCCAGTCCTTCTACTTCTGTATTAAAGAACAGGGTAGGCATTGTCATACACAGCTGATACGGTGCTTCATCAATATAAGTAGAAATCGGAAGATCCTGCTCTAACCACAATTTCTGAAGGTCTGTGATGAATACCTGTGCCACATCAATATCACCATTCTGGAATGCGGTGGTAGCTGCTGCGTTATCTTTAAAGATCGGATGAGAAATATATTTCGGAACCGGAAGCTTACCCCACATGGAATCTGCCTGTCCCCAATAATTATCATCGCGGATCAGAACTACGTTCTGGTCATTGTCAAAGTATTTTTTGTACGGTCCGGAAGTTACCAGATCGTCCATCTTATCCATTTTAATTGCTTCAGCATCGTTGTTGTTTCTGTCAGCTACGGTCTTTAAATAATTTTCCTGCATGATGTAGAGCATCGGCAGATATCTTTCCGCAAGAACCGGGTTAACTGCTTCGCCGGAGTCATCCGTTGTCAGTTTGAATACTACGGTACTGTCATCCTGTGCAACAACATCTGCAATGTAGCTCTTCATTTCAGCGCCGGTAGAAGAATTGTAATCTACATGTGCATGATAGGTAGCTGCTACGTCTTTTGCAGTAACCGGTGTGCCGTCATTCCATTTTGCATCAGCTTTGATCTTAACGGTAATTTCGGTACGGGCATCGTTCCAAACCGGATCTCCGTCTGCAAGCAACGGATACATTTTTGCATCCAGTGGATTCCACATATAAAGAGTTTCATAAACAAGTACACGTGAAGCATCGCCCTGTGCTATAACCATTGCATTGTTTGAGTTTGCTGACATTGGGTTGTAATCATTGACGGTACCCCACTGCTGTCCTGCGAAGTAAAGAGTTTCATTTCTTGGAGCTCGCCTACCACATCATCTGAACCTGTGGTATCTTCGCTGGAAGCATCTGCTGTGCTGGAAGATGCTGCTGTGGTATCGCTTGATGCATCTGCTGTTCCGCTGGAGGATGCTGTTGCTCCTCCGCTTGAACTAGTGCTTGTGCTTCCGCTGTCTCCACATCCGGCAAGCATCGTTCCTGCCATTGTCACTGTCATTAACAGTGCAAGGACTTTCATGTTACGCTTTTTCATACTTTTTACCTCCTTAAGGTTTTCGTTCTTGCTTGATGAATTCATTATACACAAAGACTGTTAGAAAAACAGTGTCTATTTTTTGTTTTTGGTGTTCTTTTTTTGTTTTATGTTGGTTAAATTGCTCATTTTACTCTTTTTAACTCCCTTTGTTCTGCTCATTTTTCACATATCCATTTTCGCAACATCTGCACTATTTCGTCATTATGATTATTTGTGCTATTTTTCCGTCTTTTCCGACATTTTTCCGTTTCGCTTTTTCCATCTCTTTGTGCTATGATGAATATCGTATCAATTTCAGGAGGTTTTTTCTATTATGAATACTGTTTCTCATAAGTACCGACAGTCAGCGCTTCTGCTTCTGACCGCTGCGATCTGGGGTTCTGCCTTTGTCGCACAGCAGACCGGTATGGATTATGTCGGACCTTTTACGTTCAACGCGGCACGAAACCTGCTCGGCGGACTTACGCTTCTTCCGCTGATTGTCTTTTTCTCCTCGCGTAAAAAGCGAACCCTACCGCCGGATGCTTCGTCAGAAAATGGCACACAGCCAAAAACGCTCTGGGCGGGCGGTATTCTCTGCGGCATCGCACTGTTTGTCGCCTCAACTCTGCAGCAGATCGGCATCCAGTACACAACCGTCGGAAAGGCCGGTTTTATCACCGCACTTTACATCGTACTTGTTCCGGTCTGCGGTTTTTTTCTCCGAAAGCGTGTACAGCCGAAGGTCTGGCTCGCAGTTCTTATTGCCGTCGCTGGTCTCTATCTGCTCTGTATGACAGACGGCTCCTTCTCTTTGCAGAAGGGAGATTTTCTTGTGCTTGCCTGCGCGCTCGGATTTACCGTACATATTCTGGTTATTGATCATTTTTCTCCGCTTGTCAGCGGCATCAAAATGTCCTGCATTCAGTTTTTTACCTGTTCGATCCTGTCCGCTGTCTGTATGGTTCTCTTTGAAACCGTAAACTTCTCCGATCTTCTGCACGCCTGGATGCCGATTCTCTATGCCGGAATTCTCTCTTCAGGTATTGGCTATACCCTGCAGATCATCGGGCAGAAAGGATTAATCCTGCCACAGCTTCTCTGCTTATGAGCCTGGAATCCGTTTTTTCTGTTCTTGCCGGTTGGATTCTCCTTCATCAGGCTCTCTCCGCTCGCGAGCTCTCCGGCTGTATTCTGATGTTTGCAGCGATCGTGCTGGTACAGCTTCCGAACTTTCACAAAGCCAATGCTGTTTCCTGATGTTATTCCTTTTTCAGTGTAAGAAAGATTTCTGTTTTGCGAGCTTCTTTCTTACGGCAGCTTGCTTTGATGACATAATTCCCCTCCGCCGCAGCGTGATCCTGTCCGGAGGGCTTTTTACGCCATCCGAAAATTTAACCGAATCAAGTAAGTCCCCGGCTTCCATTGCGAATATCCGCCTGCCTAACATTTTTATAGCATAAAAATACAAAATTCTGCATATTGATTGCAGGATTTTTTAATTCGTGCTACACTGTTTTTATTGTACCAATAAGCACTTATTTTTATTAGGAGGTTCTGTCATGCCCGTTTTTGATTTCAGCAATTCCCCGGAAAAAACAAAAGTTTCCGAATGTACGTATACTGTTTTCCGCACAAACGCACCGTTTACTTCTCCGGATCAGCCGATCCTAATTCTGGATACAAAAGAGAAGGCTTTCCCGCATCATCCCTGCGGTATTTTCACAAACCCATCCAAACGGACCTCGTTTGAATTTAAAGATGAAGAAGAATCCTTCATTGCCGACATTCTTCAGATCGATGCCCGTTTTGTCAGCCTTTTAAAATGGCTCGGTGAAAACCATATCAATGTCCGCCTTTCCGGTGCACAAACATCCGACGGTTATGCAGTTTACAAAATCCGCGAGATCGCTTTCGGTGGCGGTGCAAAGCTTTCGGCTGAGGATGGATTTTTACAGTTTATGATTGAGCGTCTCCTCGCCAGCAATGCACCGGAAGAAGAAGTTGAGGATGAGGATCAGGAGGAAACCGGTGACAGCATGAAGCTCACCAGCATCCAATCCATCACTGATTTTATGAACTGTGCCGGAAGAACGCTGCCGGACAATATCCGCCTTTGGGCTCGTCGAAACCTCGCTGTTGCCCGTTCCCACGAAGTCTCTCCCGAAGAACGTCGTCACGCACAGCGCGCCCTCTCCATGATGATGAATATTCAATGGAAAAGCAACTATTTTGAAGCCATTGATCCAGTGGAAGCACGCCGGATCCTCGATGAAGAACTATATGGCATGGAACGTGTGAAGCAGAGAATTATCGAAACCATCATTCAGATTAACCGGACTCATACGCTGCCGGCCTATGGTCTGTTACTGATCGGTCCTGCCGGAACCGGAAAATCGCAGATTGCTTATGCCGTTGCACGTATCTTAAAATTACCGTGGACAACACTCGATATGAGTTCGATTAATGACCCGGAACAGCTGACCGGAAGTTCCCGCATCTACGCAAACGCAAAACCGGGAATCATCATGGATGCTTTTCCATGGCTGGTGAATCCAATCTCGTCTTTATCATCAATGAGCTCGACAAGGCTGCCTCCGGCAAAGGAAACGGAAACCCGGCAGATGTTCTGCTGACCCTTCTTGATAATCTTGGTTTTACCGATAACTATATCGAATGTATGATCCCGACCGTCGGTGTATACCCGATTGCAACCGCAAACGACAAGGACCAGATCAGTGCTCCGCTGATGTCCCGCTTCGCTGTGATTGAAATTCCGGATTACACACCGGAAGAAAAGAAAATCATTTTCTCCCGCTATGCACTTCCAAAGGTGTTAAAACGTATCGGTATGAAAGAAAAGGAATGCATTCTGACGCCGGAAGGACTCGATGCCGTAATCTCCTGCCACGAAAACACAAGCGGTATTCGTGATCTTGAGCAGGCTGCTGAGCATATCGCAGCAAATGCGTTATATCAGATAGAAGTCAACCATGTTTCCTCTGTTACCTTTGATGCAGAAATGGTACGTGAACTGCTCTTGTCCTGCTGATCTGCCTTATTTTCTATTTTGAAGGCGTATCAGGTACGGCGAAAACCAGTGACGCAGCAATTCACGCTCTGTGGTGCTGAAATTTTTTGCATTATTTTAGAGTGTGCTGTAAAATAGTTTCCTGTCCCATCAGTCTGTACTTTCGGGCAGGGAACTATTTTATTTCTCCAGATATTTTCATAAAAGAAAGCCCCTGACACTTTCATGTCAGGGGCTTCCTTTCGATCAATTCAGAAAATTTATTTCTGCGGACCAGCGGAAACAAGTGCTTTACCAGCAGCGTTTCCTTCATATTTTGCAAAGTTCTTGATGAATCTTTCAGCCAGATCCAGTGCTTTTGTCTCCCACTCGGAAGCATCAGCATAGGTATCGCGAGGATCCAGGATAGCCGGATCAACGCCCGGAAGTTCAGTCGGAACTTCGAAGTTGAAGTACGGAATAGTCTTCGTCGGAGCTTCGTTGATAGCACCGCTTAAGATTGCATCGATGATTCCACGGGTATCACGGATGGAGATACGTTTTCCGGTTCCGTTCCAGCCTGTGTTAACCAGGTATGCTTTTGCTCCGCTCTTCTCCATTTTCTTAACAAGCTCTTCTGCATATTTGGTTGGGTGCAGCTCCAGGAATGCCTGGCCGAAGCATGCAGAGAAGGTAGGAGTCGGCTCGGTAATTCCGCGCTCGGTTCCTGCAAGTTTTGCAGTAAATCCGGACAGGAAGTAGTACTGAGTCTGCTCTGGTGTCAGAATAGATACTGGCGGAAGTACGCCGAATGCATCTGCGGACAGGAAAATAACATTCTTAGCTGCCGGTGCAGAAGAAATCGGGCGAACGATGTTCTCAATGTGGTTGATCGGATAAGATACACGAGTATTCTCGGTTACGCTCTTATCATTGAAGTCAATTTTGCCTTCCGCATCAACAGTAACGTTCTCAAGCAGAGCGTCACGTCTGATTGCGTTGTAGATGTCCGGCTCAGACTCTTTGTCCAGGTTGATAACTTTTGCATAGCAGCCGCCCTCGAAGTTGAATACTCCGTTGTCGTCCCAGCCGTGCTCGTCATCACCGATCAGAAGACGTTTCGGGTCTGTGGAAAGTGTTGTTTTTCCTGTTCCGGAAAGTCCAAAGAAGATTGCAGTGTTCTCACCGTTCAGGTCTGTGTTTGCAGAGCAGTGCATGGAAGCGATGCCTTTCAGCGGCAGATAGTAGTTCATCATGGAGAACATACCTTTCTTCATCTCTCCGCCGTACCATGTGTTGATGATAACCTGCTCACGGCTTGTGATGTTGAATACTACTGCTGTCTCAGAGTTCAGACCCAGCTCTTTGTAATTCTCAACTTTTGCTTTGGATGCGTTGTATACAACGAAATCCGGCTCGAAGTTCTCAAGCTCTTCTGCTGTAGGTTTGATGAACATGTTAGTTACGAAATGTGCCTGCCAAGCTACCTCAACGATGAAGCGGATAGCCATACGGGTATCTTTATTTGCACCGCAGAATGCATCTACAACGAACAGTCTTTTGTTGGAGAGCTCTTTTTTTGCGATCTCTTTTACTGCTGCCCATGCTTCCTGGGTTGCCGGATGGTTATCGTTTTTGTACTCATCAGAAGTCCACCATACAGTATCTTTCGAATTCTCGTCCACAACGATGTATTTGTCTTTCGGTGAACGGCCTGTATAGATACCGGTCATAACGTTAACTGCACCAAGCTCTGTCTCCCGGCCTTTTTCATAGCCTTCCAGCTCTGGTTTTGTCTCTTCCTCAAATAACTGCTCATAAGAAGGGTTGTACACAATTTCTGTGGTACCGGTGATGCCATACTTTGTTAAATCGATCTGTGCCATCTTGTAATTAACCTCTTTCCTTTGATAGTAATACTGCTTCATTCTGCAAAATGCAGAAATTTGAAGGTATCCTTTTTAAGAAACCGGACCAGCCGGCCTCTTCTACTCTAATTATACATAAAAGGCCAAAAAAATCAACTGAAAATCTTCCGTTTTTTTACAGAACGTGTCCCAAAATCTGTAAAAATTTTATAAACTTCGATTTTTCGAAATTTTCTGACAATTGCACTTTTGTACACTTCATCCTGCAAATTGACATTTTTTGATTTTTTATGTTATAATATTAATAATTATGTTCGGAAAGAAGTTTCTTTATGTATTACGATCTGACCCGCGGGAAAATCTCCCGCTCTCTTATCCTGTTTGCCCTGCCGATGATCGCAGGAAATCTGTTGCAGCAGTTTTACAACATTGCCGACACCCTGATCGTCGGACGCGTTCTCGGAAGCAATGCGCTCGCCGCCGTCGGCTCCTCCTATACGCTGATGACGTTTCTGACTTCCATTTTTCTCGGCCTGTCGATGGGCGCCGGTGCGCTCTTTTCGATTTATCAGGGACGAAAAGATCTTTCTTCTTTAAAACTTTCAATTCTCCACGCGTTTCTGCTGATCCTTGCCGTTACGCTCGTGCTGAATCTCGCTGTTTATGCAGCATCGAGCCGATCCTTACGTTTCTTCGCGTCCCGGATGAAGTCCGTCCCGGCATGCGGACGTATCTTCTGATTATCTTTGCCGGCCTTATTGCAACATCCGTATACAATTTCTTTTCCTGTATGCTGCGCGCGCTCGGAAACTCTTCTGTGCCGCTGATTTTTCTCGCTGTCTCTGCTGTGCTGAACATTGCACTGGATCTGCTCTTTGTCGCTGTACTGCCGTTCGGCATCGCAGGCGCGGCGCTCGCTACGGTTCTTGCGCAGTATGTGTCCGCTGTCGGTATTCTGCTCTATGTGCTGCTCCGCTGCCGCATGTGGCTGCCGTCAAAAAAAGAATGGCGTTTCAGCATTCCATTTTAAAAGAGATTCTGAATCTTTCTTCGATGACCTGCATTCAGCAGTCGGTCATGAATTTCGGCATTCTGATGGTACAGGGGCTCGTCAACAGCTTCGGTCCGGCGGTCATGGCGGCATTTGCGGCCGCGGTGAAAATTGATACCTTTGCCTATCTGCCGGTGCAGGATTTCGGAAATGCCTACTCCACTTTCACCGCACAGAATTACGGGGCCGGAAATCACGAACGGATCCGGCGCGGCACGAAAGATGCTTTTGCACTGAGCGCTGCTTTTTCCATCGTCATTTCTCTGCTTGTCAATCTGTTCGCGCATCCGCTGATGCAGATTTTCGTGAAAGCATCAGAAATGGAGGTCATCGCGATCGGCGTACAGTACCTGCGGCTGGAAGGCTCGTTCTATCTCGGCATCGGATGGCTGTTTCTGCTGTACGGGTATTACCGCGCTGTCAAACGCGCCGAGATGTCGGTTGTTCTGACCGTCATTTCGCTTGGCATGCGTGTGGCGCTGGCATACCTTTTCTCCGCCACGGCGCTTGGCGTTGCCGGAATCTGGATCGCCATTCCGATCGGCTGGGCACTGGCTGATATGACCGGACTTTTCTTCCTGCGGCGTGCATTCCGATCGCAGAAGCCTGCATAAGTTCCGAATCTTATATCGCAGTACGGTTTTCTGCGGATAATTGCGGAACTGCCCCGGCGTCTGGTGCATGCGTTCCTGGAAGACGCGGTTAAAATAGCTGATATTTCGGAATCCGCAGTCGCTCGCAATCTTGCTGATCGCCTCCTCGGTGGAAAGCAGCAGCCGGCAGCTCTCGGCAATCCGCAGGTTATTGACATACGTCACGGCGGAAATATGCATAATCGACTTAAAGAAGCGGCAGAAAGCGCTCTCACTCATATGAAACTGGCTCGCCAGTTCCGCGATTTCGAGATCCTCACAGAAATGAGCATTCATGTATGTGAGGATCTCTTTCATTCTGCTGACACGGTAATTCGTCGAGGCATCCGTTTTTCCGCCGTTCTTTTCTGCCGCACTGTAATATCCCTGCCAGATTTTCAGAAGTTCCGCTTTTAACAGCAGCTCCCAGCCCGGTTCTTTTCTTTCCTGCAGATTTCGGATCTCCTGCATGGCCTGTGCCGTTTTTTCTGCAAGGCGTGTCCCCCGCTCTGTCTTGGATGGAAAACGGATCTCGGAGGACAGCACTGGTTCGATATACTGCTGCTGGATCCGGTCAAGCGATGTGCCGGACAGAAAACGCGGCTGGAATACAACGGCAAGAAACGTAAATTCCTGTCCGTCGATTCCCTCTACCTCATGCAGACGGTTTGCATTGACAAAGGCGGTCTCCCCTTCCCGCAGGAGAAAGGTCTCGGTATCCATATGAAAAACAGCTTCGCCCTTTACTGCATAAAAGAGCTCCACTTCCTCATGCCAGTGGCAGTACACCCGCACGGTACTCTGCAGGTCTGTCTCGAAAACGTGAATGCTCAGCGGAAAAAGCTCATCACCGTGGGGCTGTGTTTCTTTTCGGTAATTCATCTGTGAGAGCATATTTTTGTCTCCTCTCTTGTTTTGCTCTGCTGTCCCAATTGTAACACGAACTTTGCGATTCCGGCAAGTTTCCATGTTCTGCCGGCGAATCGCCCTTCCATGACCGTATTTTTCCTTCTTAAATGATAATAATTATCATATTTTATCAGCTTATTGACATTTCTTTTCATCCGCGCTATATTTTAGATACCCCGATAGGGTATGTGATTTCAAATTTTTCATCAAACTCCAGGAATACAGTCCGGCACGCTTTCGTTTCGCTGTATTCCCGGAAGAAAGCAGGTATTGTATGATTAAAACAGTCTTAAAAATTGATGGTATGATGTGCGGCATGTGCGAATCCCATATGAATGATGTAGTCCGCAAGAGCTGCTCTCCAAAGAAAGTAAACTCTTCTGCAAAAAACGGCGAGACCGTTGTCATCAGCGAAGCGCCGCTCGATATTCCGTATCTGAAACAGCAGATCAAGGACATCGGATATGAGCTGGTTTCGTATACGAGTGAGCCGTATGAGAAAAAGGGATTTTTCCATTTCGGACGATAAGCGGATTTCATACCCTTCCTTTTGCAGTTTGTGCGTCGGAAAAAAGCACCGTTTCAGAAGTTTATTTCCTTTTGGAAATCTGCCTCTGAAACGGTGTTTTCTATTTTTTATCTATGATTTGATCAGCCGCAGCAGCATCCGCAGGACGGCGGCGTTTCTTTCTCCTCTTTTTTCGGAGATTCTGCGCCCAGATCGTACCAGGTCGGGTCGATGTCGAATCTGCGGTTGTTTCCAAGATAGATCGGATGGGTCGGGTCTGAGGACAGGTAGGCGCGCTCGGTCGAAACCTTCCACTGTGCATCCCAGTCAATCTTCGGAAGTGCCAGATCGTAGTGTGTGCTGGCGCGGAAGCCGTCTTCCTCTCCCTCAATTCTTCCCTGGCGATGATGGCTGCAAAATCTGTGTGATGTGCAAATGCCGGAATCTGGTACAGATCTTTTAAGTAATCCGAAACATTTTTCAGATCCTGCACACGGTATTTCACCGGTCCGAGGTAACGGGAATATAAGAGGTCAAAGCGCACAAGGGTAACATAAAGCGCTGCGTCTGCCTCAGTCACAAAGTCTCCTGCCAGGAAACGGGTGGCTCCAAGTGCTGTTTCGAGCTCTTCGAGGGCTCCGTAGAACTGTTTTGCACTTTCTACGTACTGTGCCAGTTCTACGGCATTCAGCATCGTATCAAGCGGCTCGGCGATCTTTTTCTTTACTTCTTCAGAGGCTGCTGTGGACGATTTTGCATTTGCTGTTGGTGACAGCTCCGGTTCGTCCGGCAGTTCGCGGATTTCGGCAAGAATCGTCTGATAATCTTCTTCTCTAGTATCAGCCAGCGGCGGAAGGCTTGCCGGATCTTTCTTCGTCGGCAGTTCCTCCTCGGTATATTTTGCAAATTCTGTGCTTGGGATGGCGTGAATCTTCGCATAGATTGCGGCATCCTCACGGTTCTTTTCTGTTTCAACATCTGCATCGCTACGTGCGGTTCCGGCATCGGTCTCTGCTTTCAGTTTGTGCTCCGGATCACTCGATAAAGCAGAACGATCGTCCACATTGCCCCAAAACTGTGCAAAATCGAGCTGTTTTAAGAAGCGGACATTGAAGCTTCGCTCCACGCTTCCCTTGGCGTCTGCCGGCGGCACGGCAAAATCTGCAAAGAAGGTATTATTTTTGAATGCCGGGATCTCCCACAGCTCTTTTGCGTAGCCCCACAGGTTTTTGTAAGTGTAGAGCGGACGCTTCGTCTCGCCGAGCTGTGCGGTATAGCGGATGTCCAGACGGGCAAGTGTCACGTACAGGCGGATATCGGAATCGGTTACGTAATCACCGAAGATAAAACGATTGGTTTCCAGCCGTTTTTCCAGGCGGTCCATCGCAGCGTAGAAGGTGTTCACACCGTCGAAATGGCCTTCGTTGCTTCTGGAGAAGGAACTGCGGTATACCGCGTTGTTGATATTATCGAAGAGCCAGAGATTCATCTTGTCAATCTCTTCCCGCAGCTCCACCGGATACAGCTCCGGCGCGCCTTTTTTGTGCCATGGGCGGAAGTTGACCTCGAAATAAGTGGTCAGCCAGTTGTAATCGTTGTTGACTACCTTTCCCGTCGTTGTGTCGATCAGCGCCGGAACGGTCGTTCTTCCCTGGTAATCATCATCAGCACGGTAATACGCCTCAGAGAGGAACTGATCGCCGAGCACCGGGTCGATGTTGTTTTCATTGTAAACGTATTCCCAGCCAAGGTTTTTCTCATGCGGGGCATGTTCTACCATATTGACGGAAATCTGATCTTCCAGGCCCTCCAGCTCTCTTACGATCGCCGCGCGGTTGGACCAGTGGCACAGCTTTGCCCAGACGAGACGGTATCTCTTATTACCTTCTGCCTTCAGATCGTTTTCACCGTCGCCGAACGGAGTCGTGAAGTGATTCGGCTGTCTGCGGAAATAGCCATTTTTGTCGATCTCCGATACGGTTTCTTTTGGTCTTACGCGGATTTTTCTTCCATTTACAATCTCATAATCATAATTCGCCATTGATTTTCTGCCTCTCTTTCGCGTGTTCTATCGAATGAATTTTCAAATAGGAAAGCTTTTGTTTCCCTATTATTTCGCTATGTTTTCTATGCAGTTATCATACCATATCTGTCTGGTTACGTCTAATTGCTAATTCTTTAGAGCGGCTATAGAATTTTCTTATATTAAAAGGCCAGTGCCGCATTCTCTGCAAATGGGCACTGGCCTTGTTTTCGGCGCTTTTTGTTTTTCAGATTTTTCCTTCCCGGCGCAGATACACCAGAAAGCCGTTGCATCCCTCCACGACATCGCGGTACGTCGCCTCAAAATCTCCCGTATACCACGGATCCGCAATATCGCGGCCGGAACCGGTGAAGGAAAGAAATTTGTAAACCTTTCCATCCGGATCATTTTTCAGCATCCGGTTCAGATTGCGGATATTCGCAGTATCCATGCCGATGATGTAGTCGGCGCGCTCGTAATCCTTCCACGTAATCTGCTTCGCGTGATGCGGCACGAGCGGAATGTGCTCCTCGCGCAGTTTATTGACTGTCCCATAGTGCGGCGGATTGCCGATCTCCTCACGGCTGGTGGCGAAGCTGTCGATTTCAAAATTGTGGGTAAGGCCGAGGGAATTTACTTTGTGGGTGAATACGCTCTCAGCAAGAGTCGAGCGGCAAATATTGCCGTGGCAAATAAATAGTACTTTAATCATCTTTTCATATCTCCATTTAAGTCTTGTATTTCTTCTCAAACGCTTGATATTTCAGGGTTTTCCGACTTTTGAGTTTTCCTTTCTTTTCAAGGTATCTTCTCAAATCTTCTCGTATTTTCTTATATTTTTCCCTGCAATCTTGGTAAATCCGTTGGTAAAGCAAGCGTCCTTACCAACGGGCTTTTTTAACTATTCGCTATCCGATATACTTCTTCCTTTGCATCATCAAAATTCACATGGGTGTAAGTGTTCAAGGTTACACTGATGTCTGCGTGACCCATGATATACTGCAAGGTTTTCGGATTCATACCGGATTTTGCCATATTAGAGCAAAAGGTGTGCCTGCATACATGAGGGGTAACTTTCGGCATCTGGATGCGATAAATTTTATTATATTTCTGAATAATATGCTCCAGATACTTTTCCCAGTGAAGGGCAACCATCGGCATATCGTTTTTATCCAGAAACAAAAATCCTGCATATCCTTCCACCATCGGTTCAACTTTTGGTGTCTTGCGGTTGGCAATGATTCTGCGAAAACACGCTGCGACAGCTTCCGTCATCGGCACATAGCGGATGCCTTTGTCAGTTTTTGGTTCTTCAATTACATACTGCATCTGTGCAGTACGCTGTAACTGATGGTCTACCTTGATACGCATTTCTCCAAACTCGATTTCTGAAACCGTCAGCCCACAGAACTCTGAGATACGAAGCCCTGTGTGAAAAAGAATATAGATTGCATCATAGTATCTGCTAAAATGTTTATCTTCCTGAATAAACTTTAGCAAATCTCTCTGCTGCTTTCGGGTAATCGCTTCTCTGGTAACAGAATCATTGACAATGACGGATGCAAGCTCAAATTCAAATGGGTTTTTACGAAGCAAATCATCGTCTACCGCCATCTGAAATGCTGGTCTGAGGACTCCCCGGATAGAATGAATGGAACTGTATCCCCGCCCATCAATTTGTTGGAGCTTAATCAACCATGCCTTTGCGTCTGACAAACGCACCTTATCAATTCGCAGATTCCCAAAACTCTCTTTTTTCAGCATATTGATGACCGTTTTATATCCGGCAACCGTATTGTGACGAACTCCTGTTTTCAATGAAACGTACTTTTCTACCAGTTCCAAAACAGTATAGTTGCCACCGTTGGTTACGATACGGTCAAACAAATCCGCTTCAATCTGTTTTTCTTTCTCACGCAGGGAAGGCTCCCGCTTCTTCCCTTTTGGCATTGGGTCATTCTTGTCCAAACGCAACTGTATACATTTTTCTCTTTTCCGTCCTCATCAATATAGCGGAACCGATACCTCCCATCTTTACGCTGGTACTCGCCTCTCGCAAAATCCGATTACGGTTATCTCGTCTTTTCTCACTCATCGTGAACTCTCCTTTCAAAAAAGAGAGCCAGACTTGCACTCTTATCATAGCACAAATCCAGCTCTCCGCATAGTTATATCATGTGAAATCGGTAAATCTGTCAGCTCTGTTTACACAGCAGTAGCCTGATCCAGATACCGTTCAAATTTCTCACGCTTAATGAGGCACGATTGCCGTTCATCACATAAAAATCCTCATTGGGATGTGTGTCAATAAGCGTTCTCAGTTTTCCTTCGCCGATATGATAATATCTGGCTGCTTCCTCAATGGTAAGCGTATATCTACGCCACACCGGAATATCCGAGTAATTTTTTCCTTCAATATTCATCTTATTATTTGCCATAGGCAGTTATCCTCCATACATGAAAATAGCCAGACAGAGGGTGTCGGCAACGAAGTCCGGCAACGGGCTTCAAAAGACCTTGCAAACAATCTCAATCTGGCGATGATTACTATTTATACTTTTCTTTTATTTTTCTGTTGTTTTGGTTGTTATAAGGGAGAAAAGCCCGGAAATAAGGGGTTTTCCCCGGCAACCGGCTCGGCAACGGGATAGCAACAGGGGGTGCAACGGGC
>ENA-OQMZ01000074-OQMZ01000074.1-human-gut-metagenome-genome-assembly--contig:-NODE-74-length-37310-cov-3.823360_pt1 | contig 37310 bp, 44 predicted proteins | sample MGYA00242621_ERZ504862 | MGnify/ENA primary metagenome ERZ504862 (study PRJEB26092, sample SAMD00036393) | human gut metagenome | host: Homo sapiens | study: EMG produced TPA metagenomics assembly of...
ATTTCGGCGTCGAAACCGAATACGGCGTGGCGGTCACCGGTGCCGAACGCCCCGTGGACGCCGGCCAGGTGGCGATGACCATGTTCCAGCCCATCGTCTCGCGCTCCCGCTCCACCAACACCTATCTGACCAACGGCTCGCGCCTGTACCTGGACGTCGGCTCCCACCCCGAATACGCCACCGCCGAAGCGCGCGACCCGCGCGAGGCCCTGGCCCAGGATCTCGCCGGCGAACACGTGATGCGCAATCTGGCGCTGAAAGCCCAGCGCAAGCTACGTGAATCCTACGGCGCACACGCCACGATCCACGTGTTCAAAAACAACGTCGACTCCGCCGGCCACGCCTTCGGCTGCCACGAAAACTACCTGGTCCGCCGCTTCGTGCCGTTGGAGACCATCGAACATCAGCTGCTGCCGTTCCTTATCACCCGCCAGCTGTACACCGGTGCCGGCCGCATGACACCGGATGGCTTCCAGATCACCCAGCGCGCGGACTTCCTGGACGAGGCCGTCTCCTCGGCCATCACCCGCTCCCGCCCGATGGTCAACACGCGCGACGAACCGCACGCCGACCCCGACTCCTTCCGCCGGCTGCATGTGATCATCGGCGACTCGAACCGTTCGCAATGGTCCACATGGATGAAGCTTGCCGTCACGCACCTTGTGCTGTGCGCGATCGAAGACGCCTTCCGCCATGGCGTTCCGTCCGGATTCGAGCAGTATGCCTTTGCTGATCCGGCTGCCGCCAATCGCACGGTCAGTCGATTCCTTGACAATCCGCGCGCCGAACTGACGCTCGAATCAGGCGAATCCGTGTCCGCACTGGGTCTGCAGCGCCGGTATTATGCGGCGGTCAAGGCCTTCATCGAAACCCATGGCGATGCGCTGGCAGGTTCGCTGCCGGCCACCACGATCGACACGATTATGGGGGAGTGGAGCCGCGTTCTGGACGCGCTGGAGCGTGGTGCATACGATGCGCTCGCCGACCGCGTGGACTGGGCCGCCAAGAAGCGTCTGTTCGACGCGCTCAAACGCCGTCGCCCGGACGTCACCTTCGCCCAGATGGAACAGCTTGAGCTCGACTACCACGACATCGCCAACGGTCGCCTGTACGGTTCGCTCGTAGCCCGCAACCAGATGCGTGAGCTGCTGACAGGAGACAACGTGGAATACGCCGTGCATAATCCGCCGACCGACACCCGTGCCGCCCTGCGTGGCCGTTCGTGGACGCGGCCCTGAACGTCGGAGCCCAGTTCTCCGCCGACTGGACCCACCTGACCCTGACCGCCCCCGAACGCCGGGAAGCCATACTCCTCGATCCCTTCGAGGCCGAGCCCACCCTGGGATTCGAGCAGCTTATGGAAGCGCTGAACTAGTCCGGAATAATACGGTTGGACAACACGTCACAGCACCACAACAAAAAGACCCCGACCATCTCGGTCGGGGTCTTTGTCGTCAGTAATGCTCGAAGTAATCGCTACGAGCAGAAGGTCACTCGGTGACGGCCTTCTTCAGCAGGGAGCCAGCGGAGATACGAACGCCGTAGGAAGCCGGAATGTCAATCTGCTCGCCAGTGCGCGGGTTGCGGCCGGTGCGAGCGGCGCGCTTGACGCGCTCAGCGGAGAACAGGCCGGTGAGCTTCAGGCCTTCGCCGGACTTCATAGCCTCGACGAACACATCCTGGAAGGCGTTAACAGCAGCCTCGGCCTGAGCCTTGGTCAGGTTGGACTTCTGGGCGATCTTCGAGACGAGATCAGACTTGTTGTATGCCATAAAGCATCCTTCTTGGTTCAGGGGGCGAGCACTTTTGCTTCGTCCACGTTTTCACCAATGATACTAGCGCATGTTCCTGCGAAAACCCGCATCTTATAAGGCTTTTCACATCTATTTCGTGTTCTGAAGCCCAAAATGGACAAAAACGGACAAATCAGACGAGATTATGACGATCAAGCCACTTCATGGCGGCTGCGCCCAGCGGAATTCGTAGCCAATAGAACACCACGCGATGCAGCAACGTGGCAGACAGGGCCACGCCCTGAGGCACGCCGACCGCCACGAATGCGAAGGTCAGCGCGGCTTCCACGCCGCCCAAACCACCGGGGGTGGGCACTGCGGAACCCAACGCATAGGCCAGCATGAACACGAACGTCGTTTCAATCGGATTCGATGAATAGCCGAACGCTTGCAGGGCCGCCCAGAAAGCGAGCCCAGTGGTCGCGTTCTGGAACAGCGCGCTAGGCAGCTGACTGTGAGCTGTCGGGGCTGGGAAAGCACGTCCAGCAGCTGGTTGATATACGTCTTGGCCAGCGGCATAAGACGACGGGTCACCCAGTGGCGCAACGGCGGAATCATCATCGCAATGGACAGCACCACAACCACCACGCCCAGCACAAGGACCAACGTATTCGTCGGTATCGCGCCGGAGAACATATTGCGGCCGGTGAACAGGCCAATCAACACCAGCATGGAGAAGTACACGGCGTAATACACCACGAGCGTGGCGCTCATGATTGCGGTGGCCGGGGTGTTGCGATAGCCGGATTTGCGCAGGAACTGCAGGTTGACGAACGAGGGGCCCACGCCGGCCGGCATGGACACTGTGGCAAAGCCGCCGGCAACCTGACTCATGAACACGCCCGTATTATCTCGTCTGTTGCGATCCATGAGAGCGCCGAGCGAAATCGACGAGCCGATCCAGCCGCAGGCACCGAACGCGAGCGTCACCACCGCCATCAACGGGTTGGCGTTGGTCAGCGCGGTGATGATTTCCTCGGGCTTCAGCTGGGTGAAGACCACGACCACAGCCACGATGACCAGCAGCATGGTGATCATCGAACGCCAGGAGAAGCGGGCCAGCGTCACCGGCTCGGCGGATTCGGCGGTCTCCTCATCGATTATGGTGTTGATGTGGTCTCGCAGTTCCTTGAGCAGCTGCTTGTCCCACGTGCCCAATGCGCGTGTGGGGAGGGGACCGCGACTTTCTGAATGAACGGGGCCAACGTGGTCAACGTCGTGTCTCCCCAAGCTTCGCGGGCGGCCGCGACTGCCGGTTTCACGCCGATCAGTGCGGCGAACAACGCGAGTAGCTGAACCTTGTCAAGTGCGGTATTGGCCGGGCCGGAAGCGCTGTCGCCATTCAGCCAGCCGGCGATAACCGCAGTGCCATCTTCGAGCCGGGCGAGCGTATCAGGCGTGATGCGTCGGTGCGTATATCCACGGCGATTCGCCACGGACAGATATCGCATATACGCTACGGCGTCCGCTGGGTAAGCGTGTTCAGGTTGGCGGGCAACTCGATGGTGTGCGCATCCAGCACCAGAATCGCGGACTCGTCCGTATCGGCGATGCCGTAGGGGGCGGGCGCGGGCAGTTTGATATTGTGCAGGCCGAGCAGCATGGCAAAGTGATGCTGAACGCGTCGCGCACGGAACGATCGCGTCGAATGGACACGCTGGTAAAACGCACCCAATCCCAGAGTTGCTTCAGATAGCCGACGGTATGGGTTTGCGCGTCGATGACGGAAACGATAAAACGACGGTTATTCGCGGTCTTCACATCGTAGATGCGCGAACCTTCCGCCAAATCGTCATCCAACGTGGCAGACAATGAGCCATGGCTGATTCCGGGCTCCTGATGCCGGATGAGTGAGGTGGTTTCCAATCCGATGCTTGAGAGCACTGCGACGAGATCTTTGCCCCACACGCCTTTATTCTGCGTGCCGACCACGAAGCGGATAAGCATGCCCACCGTGCGACCGGCGGCCATCGAAACCAGCATGCCGGTAACCGAATGCCACGAAAGCACCACCATCACCGCGGCGATGGCATACAGGATATTCCAACTCCATTTGACCGTGGAGCGGGTACGGCGTGGCCCGGCGGCGGTCAGGAAGGACGCCATGCCGGCGTAGATGTCGGGCAACAGCCCGGAGCCGTATGAGGTGGCGGCTGAGACCAGTGCCATTGGCAGGGTGAAATCGTTCAGACTGCTGATTGCCGTCGATATGACCCACACAATGCCGTATCCGGCAAACATGGCCAGCGCGGACACCGCAGCTTGCAGCCATTCGCGGGCCAAGAGCAACTGAGCGAGCACGATAACTACGATGACCGTGGTGGCCAGCTGCGTCAGTACGGTGGAGGGGAAAGCAGCCAGCCAGTTGATGGCTTGGGCGGCGGTATGCGCGTCGGATTCGACGCCGCGCGTCATGCCGCCCAGATACACGGCGAACACCATGACCACGGCGGCCATCAATAGCGACAGACCGGCTCGGGTCAGGTCGCCGAAGTCGCGCGTGCGGCGCGGAGCGATGTCGTCGATGTATGGTCCGGAATCGTTGCTGTCGTCGGTTGCCGGGCTGTCCGGTCCGCTGACAGCAAAACTGGCCGACCGGCCGTCACCAGAGGCGATCGGCCGGTCGGTAGTGGAGGAGGTCGCCTTGTTCGGGCGATCTTCCGTAGTGGACTGATCCTGTTCAGTAGTCATGAAATGGTCACCTGACGCCTGTCCTTGTTCGGTTCAGTTTGCGGTTCGGTTTGTGACTCAGCGCAGTAGTGTGGTGGATGCGAAGGATTCGAGGGACTCGAGGGACTCGAGAGACTCGCATCGCGCCTATCTCAGCGGCCGAAAGCGACGAGCTGGCTGGCCACACCGGTGTAGGTGGCGGGGGTCAGAGCCTTCAAGCGAGCGGCGGTTTCCGGGTCGAAGGACTGCTGGTCGATGAACTGCTCGACCTGTTCCTTGTTGATGGTGTGGCCGCGCATAAGCTCCTTGACCTTCTCGTACGGCTTATCCATGCCCGGCAGGCCCTTGAGCTCGCAGGCGCGCATGGCGGTCTGGATCGGCTCGCCAAGCACCTCCCAGTTCTCATCCAGCTCACGCTCGATGACGTGGGTGTTCGGTGGATGGACTCAAGGCCACCCATGAGGTTGGTCAGGGCGAGCAAGGAGTAGCCGAGCGCGGAACCGATGTTGCGCTGGGTGGTCGAATCGGTCAGATCGCGCTGCCAACGGGATTCCACCAGCGTGGCGGAGAGGGTGTCGAGCAGCGAGCAGCTGATCTCGAAGTTGGCTTCGGCGTTCTCGAAACGAATCGGGTTGACCTTGTGCGGCATGGTGGAGGAACCAGTGGCACCCTTGACCGGCACCTGGGCGAACACGCCGCGGGAGATGTACATCCACACGTCCACGCACAGGTTGTGCATGATGCGGTTGGCGTGGGAGACGGTGGAGTACAGCTCGGCCTGCCAGTCGTGGCTTTCGATCTGCGTGGTCAGCGGGTTCCAGGTCAGGCCCATGCGGTTCGTGACGAACTCGCGGGAGACAGCGATCCAGTCGACATCCGGGCATGCGGCCAAGTGGGCACCGAACGTGCCGGTCGCGCCGTTGATCTTGCCAGGTACTCCTGGTTTTCGATGTGCTTGAGCTGACGGTTCAGACGGTAGACGTAGACGGCGAGCTCCTTGCCGAGTGTGGTCGGCGTGGCCGGCTGGCCGTGGGTGAGAGAGAGCAGCGGCATATCCTTGAATTCCTCGGCCTTGCCGGCGAGGTGGTCGATGATGCGCTTGAACTCCGGGGTCCACACGTTTTCCATCGCGTTCTTGACGCAACGGGCGATGGAGAGGTTGTTGATGTCTTCGGACGTGCAGGCGAAGTGCACGAGGGTCTTCAGCTCGTCGTTGATGTTGGTCAGCTCGGCCGGAGCCTTGTCGATCTGATCATCGATGTAGTACTCCACGGCCTTCACATCGTGGTGGGTGATGGCCTCATGAGCGGCGTGCTGCTTGATGCCTTCGGCGCGAAGTCCTCGGGAATGGCGCGCAGGAAGGCCTGCTCTTCGGCAGTGAACGGCTTGACGCCGTCAACGATCGGCTGGTTGCCGTTGCCCTCAAAGCCGTTGGCCAGAAGAATCATCCATTCGACTTCGACACGCATGCGTTCGCGGTTCAGGGCAGGTTCGCTCATGTATTCGACGAGCGGGGCGGTGGCCTTGTGATAACGGCCGTCGAGCGGGGTCAATGCGATTGCGGGGGAAATATCGGTAAGCTTCATAACCTCCAAGGGTACTTCCAGCCGTGAACCGAGCGGCTATACTGTGGTGCGGCGTTCCCGCCCGAGCCGCACAGGTCAAGGAACGCCCGTGGTTCGATTACTGTGTGCGGCCTTTAAGGCTAGGAGATCACCATGCCTGCAACCACCATTCATACTCTTCCGAAACGTCCGATTGCCGTATCGTCACTGAAATGGCAGCCGTTGGATATCGCGGTCGGTGCCACGCTGGGTGCGGCCTGCGGCGTGATCTTCTGGGGATTCAACTTCGCGTACATGCCGATCTCTTCGGTATTCGGCGCGATTCTGCCCGGTTTCGCCAGCATCGTGCACGCCGTCTGGTACTTCTCCGGTACGCTGGCGGTGCTGATTCTGCGCAAACCCGGAGCGGCGCTGTACGTGAACCTTATCGGCACGCTGGTCGAAACGGTGATTGGTAGCCAGTTCGATTTGGGCTTCGTGATTATCTCGGCGCTGTTGCAAGGTGTTTTCGCTGAGATTCCGTTCGCCTTGACCCGTTACCGCATGTTCAATCTGCCGATTTCCATTGCATCCGGTGCGTTGGTCGCCTTGGAATACGGCACATATCTGATGCTGTTTCGCTACGTGGGTGTGTCATTCGTCAGCCCGCGTGGCATTGTGCACATGATTTCCGAGGTCACCGGCGGCGTGCTTATCAGCGGCGTGATGGCCTGGTATCTGATGCTGGCCATCGCCAAAACCGGTGTGCTCGACCGCCTCGCATCCGGCCGCGCACTCATCGAGCGACGCGCCTGACACTCTTTGCGCGCCACTTTCCCGGGAATGTTGCGCTGATAGAGGGGGTTTCGGGCATGCTAGCGCAACAATCCCGGGAAAGTGGCGCTAGCCGCGTCTCTGCGGTGATTGCATTGTGGGGTAGCCGATTGATGCTAAGCATTGACAAGTTGATGTGCCCGTTGCCGTGAGACCCCGAGTATATCGCCTATTTGCTGTAGGGCGAGACCCATGCCATGCAGTTCTTGTGCTGCGGCGCGAGTTTCCCGCGCTGCGTTCGATCTGCATTCCGCTTCTTCCTTGCGCAGTCGCCGAGCTTCATCAAGATGCTCCTGCACGGATTGCGGCAGCTTTGTCTCTACGGTGAGTGCGAAATCAGCATCTTGTGTCATGACGGTGATAAGGTCGCGTGCCATACTTTCAATCTCTGCTGTTGTTCTTGCCTGCGTGAAACCGATACCGGGAATCTCAAGAATCCAGTATTTTTCGCCAGGACGAACGATGACCTGATATGTTTTCACTGCTGATACCAGCCTTTCCCGAGTTTGGCTTCTGCTTCTTTGCAAATAATGTCCGCGAGGTTGTTGTCGATTTCGTTATGTCGTGGGATGGGGAATCATAAGTCCGTCGAGTTGGAATATCTCATGACTCCCTCCTTGCCTGATACTTTCAAACGTGACATTCTTGCGTTCTGCCGCTTGCTTCATCAGTTTGATGAGCCATCTCCTACTCGTCATTATATTGTTAACTCCTTTCTTGACAACTCTGTCAAGTGTGGTATTTACTTTTAACCGCCGAACGTGCTGAACTCGGTGGTTCGCTCGCTAGGGGCAATGGTCGCGGACTGGGTCATGCGGCCTTGGTAGTAGCGGGTTTCCTTGAGCTCTCCGTTGATAACTTCCTGGAAATGGGCTTCGTGGCGTTGCACGGCGGGGGAGCCGAGGTCGGTGGCGTTCTGATAGGCGGCCTGATGGTATTTGATCCAGTGCGACAACTCCCTGCCGTTGGTCGAACCAGCCACGGGTGCGGCGTCATATGGGGTCAGGCCGGTGATGGGCGTTGCGCCGGGAGTGCATGAGCAGTCCGAATGCACTGTGGATGGTGTTGCCGCGGGCGCGGGCGATACATGCCCTTGTACGGTGAGCCAGTTATCGGTGACCGGGTTGGCGGCACCATCCAGTGCGGCGACCAGTTCATCATCGATTTCCACGCTGGTGACCCACGTGCGTTGCGGAATCGGATGATTGGCCACCGGCGATCCGGCTGTCACCACATGCTCGATGGTATATTCCTCCGCCCAATCCGAGGCAAGCGTGGCGGCAACGATACCACCCTGGGAATGGCCGATCAGCGCCACGGGCTCATCCTTGCCGATGCCTGCCTGACGCATCGCCTCGGCAACCATGCGAGCGCTGTCCGCTTTCCTGCGGCGCTCCTGATCGGCGCTCATCAGTTCCACGTTCTGCGCCCAGCCAAATGGTGAGTCAGGCTGTCCATCGGTACCCGGGATGGTGACCAGCCAGGAGTTGGTTCCATCAGATCGTTCATAGCGTTGAATGGCGATGGTCCCATATTCGAGTCCGCTGTTCAGCTCGATTTTGCCGAGCCGCTCTTCGGCGAGCCTGCGCAGATTCTCCATTGACTCGGCCACCGATCCGCTTGCGCGGACAACGTCGGCATTCGCCTGCACCTCGCGCACGTCCAGATGATTGCCTTGGACGACGTCTTTCGCCGGGCCGGAGAAATTGGCGATTTTCCCCGCAGCCTTGTTGACCTCATCGGTGTGCGCAATGCTCTTGCCGATAGGTACGCCGCCAATGATTCCGCCCGCGCCGCTAAGCACTCCTTCCTGGAACGGATAGGTGAACGTGGACATCCATGCCGAATTCGGTTTGCCGTCAATAGTCCAGCCGGCCAGAAAGCCGCCCGCCGCCACAGCGGCAACACCCACCGCGGCATATCCCGGTTTGGCCTGTGTGCCGGCCTGCAATAATTCGGTAAACATGCGCCGAGCCGTCATCTCCGCCTGAGAATACAGAGAGTGTGCGCGAATCAGCAGATCGGCCGCGCCACGCAGATCATCGCTCAACCGCTGACATGCCGTTGCATGGTCATAACACCGATTGCCCAGCGCGGCATATGGTGCAGTGACATGGCCGGGAACAACGGCGCTCGGATCGCCCGACTGCAAGGTGACGCACATCGGCGCACTATGCCGATGTGACTGCAACTGTAATGCGGCCGATTCCCAAGCCGTGGCTATGGCCGCAAATCCTGCCGCCTCGTCATCGAGAGCCTTGGCTATGGCGGCATATTCTTCAAGAGTGGCTGGCGCATATCCCACTCCGCCGTAAACGGACGATTCCACTTGCCAGTAATCGTGCTCGCTCATGACGACCCCCAAGCCAATCGGTGGGTGGTCTCCATGTCTTGCGCGAGACTGGCCGAATACTGTGCGGTGCGACTGAGCCGCGATCGGAATAGATCGGCGGCTTTACCGGTCCACACGATGTTGCTGGAGCGGTTCACGGCCACCGCCGTCTGGTCCGATTGCGCCAGTGTGGCCGCACGCTGGACGGACACGAGGTCGCGACTACGCTGTACCGCCGCATGGCAAGGGCAAGTGCCGTAATCGAACGGCGTCACCGTATTGCCGGCAAAGCCGCCGGTGGGATCGATGGGTGCTGGGTTGCTGGTGTAGGTATTCATATATCCAGCTAAAAGGACAAGACTCATGCTTGTCCAGCCGGAACGACCAATGTGGTTCTAGCTTGCCGATTTTGGGTGAAGTTATCCCCAAGTGTTGTGCATAGTCGTAACGATTATCCACAAATAGCCTGTTTGGACATACCTTGGATCAGCCATGGCCTATCGAAAATTGGATAAATGCCAAAGCCGACAGCCGAAACCGGGAAACAGCCGCGATAAAGCCATGACCCGTGAGGGTGTGAGAAAAAAGAACAACTGTGAACGACTGCTTACCACGCTTGGTAGCCCCGGTACCTTGTTCTGCGTCGCTTTCTGCTCGGATTGGGTGGTGTTCGACTGGGTATCGGTGGATTGCTGATTGGCCTTCATCAGCTCCTCGACCTGCTTCTTCTGTTCGTCGGTCAACGCGCCGCCCTTTTTGGCATTGGATGAAGAATTCTCGGATTGCTGTGCCGACTGGGCTTGCCCGGAATCGGAACCGCTGTTCTGCGCCTCGGCCTGTTTCAGGGTGATCTTCGTCAGCTCGGAAGAAATCGAAGCATTGGTGTCGATGGCGTCCTTGACTTGCGGCAACAGAAGCGTGCGCATTCGCCCGGCCTCGTCGAATTGCGCGTCGGTCTGCTGCTGTTGCGCCTTGAGCGTGGTGATATCCGTGGACTCGTCCTGAGCCGCTTTGATATTGGCGTTCAATGATGCGGTGGCCTGATTGAACGTAATCGAAGCGGACAGGTTTACTGCCGCCACGCCGGCAACCAGCAACAGCAATACGGCGCCACAAGCCAGGACGATACGTGCCCAAAGCGGACACTTCGCCCGCATCCGAGTATTCGCCGAGCCGTCGTTCTCGTGGATTTCGTTACTGTTTCTCACAGCAGTCTCCTTGAGGTTGCGATCCATGCACCGACTTCCATGGCAAGCAATATCGCCAACGCAATGGCCAACGGCCATACCACCGGCGTGGTGCGTGTGCGTTCCCTGACCGTGGTGGCCATGCGCCACTGCTTCGACGACTTGGCCGAAACCGAATCCGCCAAAGTCTGTGAAGCGTTCACGGCCACATACGTGCACTGATCTCGTCGGCAATGTCTTTAAGGTTCTTCTCATCCATCTTGGAGATGCCGGGTTCGCCGGTATCCGGGTCGACCACCCAGTGGTCCGTGGTGTTGGAATCGCCGGCACTGACGCCATCGGCGATGACGGGAATCTTGCCGCCCTCGGTCGAGCCGACGCCCACGGTAAACCCATCATTGAGATACTGGCGCAGTGACGAGAACGTACGACGCGTCACATTCGAGGTCTGTTCGCCGTCAGTGATGAGGTACAGCACAATCGCATCATCCGGGTGCGCTTCACGAATCGACTTCACGGTCAGCAGCAATTGATCGATCGGAGCATCCAGACTGGAGCCCGCCGACACGGATGTGGCTTCCACCGCCAACGTGTTGGCCCAATTATCGATGGCCGGCGCATCCGGGGTCAGCGGCACATCAAGCGTCCCCGAAGCACCGAACCGTAACGCCGCGAAACTGGCGTCCGGATAAGCGGCGGTCACATCATGCACGGCCTGGCGTGCGGCATCGATGCGGGTAATGGTCTTCTCGGACCCGTATGTGGCGTCGGCCACCGCCATCGACCCGGTGGTATCCACCGCCACAATGACGTCGGTGGCATTGATGGCCTGTGAGGTGGTAGACGATACCACGCTGGGAGTCAGTACCATCACCGCGACGATGAGCAGCATAAGCGTACGTCGTATGCAAGCCCACGCGGTCTCGTCACTGGAAGCACGGCGACGAACAAATAATGCGATTTCGAGAATGGCCAGTACGGCGAGCCCGGCCGCCAGCAGTCCGCCGGCGACCCAGCCAAGGCGGGGGAGAAGGTGAATCCGTTCATCGCCTCAACCTCCATGCACATACGATCCAGATAATGAGTATCACGGCCAGAGCAAGCGTCCACAGACCGGGAGCGTCCACCATCGAGGATTTCGCCTTGTTCTCCACATCCGTATCTCTACGCGACTGAATATCCCGTACCAGCTCATCTATCGACGCGCCATTCGATTGGGTGAGGAAGATGCCTCCATGCGACTCGATCGCGGACTTCATATCCGTTGTGGTTTGGTCCGATTCACTGGCTTTCGGCCCGGAATACAGGCCGTCCACGGTGATTTTGGTCTGCTGGGTCAAATCCAACGCTTCGGTCAGCGAATAGGTGGGCTTGCCCGACACGACGTTGTCGGTGGCCAGCACGATGGATGCCGCACGCTGACGGTCGGCATTCGCATGATTGGCTTCGCCATAAGCGAAACCGGGGAGCATCGCCGCGCAAGACACCACGCCGTCGCCAATCAAGGAGGTGGCGTCCTTGCGGTTCTGCGTGCCTTCGAGCCAATTGGCGATGTCCTGATATTCGGCATCGGACATCTTATCGATGTCATCCTGCGACTCGACGCCTTTCAGCGCCTTGCTGGCGGAGGTCAACTGTTTGGTGACCAGTTCGTAGTCGTCGGTCAGCGGGAACACCGTGCGTGAGGTCGAGTTGAAGATACTCAAACCGATACGTTCCCCCTTGAAATGCTTGACCAGTTCCAAATAGGTGTCGATGACCTCGCGATCATAGGGGAGCGTGGACCCCGACACATCCAGACACAGGACGATATCTCGGCTGGAAGCGCGTTCGTCACCGGCATCCACTTGGCTGGGGCGAGCCACCAGCACAATGGCCAGCGCCAGCGCAAGCACCAGCACGCTGATGGCGAGACGGCCCAAAGCGCGCCATTGACGGAACAGGCGGGAAGCGTGCTCGGTATTGAGATCGTCGTCCATCGAGAATACAGGGGTGTCGTCGGCGGCGTTACGGCGGGCGAACACGACAATCAGCACGATAATCGCCAGCGTCGCCAAGACGCCGGCCAGAGCGGCCCAAGGCCAATGCCATGCCAGCATCATGAACGCCACCTTTCCACCAGATTCGCCACCCACTCGGCGGCCTGCTGCACGCTGGTCGTCTGGGCGATTCGGTTGCGGGCATCATCGGCAAATTCCGGTGGATACAACGCGCCAATGGTCTGCTTCAATGCGTCCAATCCTTGGCGATTCGCGGGCGTGCGATTCAGGTACGCCAAATCGGTCAGCGTACTGGAACTAAGCTCCTTGCCTGATGCGGCACCGGCGAAATCACGGGCGATGACGGACAATTCGACGAAAGCCTCATGCCGGGGCAGTGCTCCGGATTCATGACGGGCCACCACATCGTCGATGCGGGCACGCCACTCGGCCTTGGAGCTGGCATTGCTATGAGCGCCACGCGCGCGGTCGCTGTTCCGAGGTTTGCGTGCGGGGCGAGACAGCATGATGATCAACGCGATCAGACCTACCGCCAGCAACAGGCATGCGACGATGGCCACCACCAGGGGAGTGGTCAAGGCCAACGACTCCACGGGCCTGAGATCGCCGGGATCAGTGGCGAGCGGGATGATGGGGAACATGCTGTGCATCATAGATCACCAGCCAAAGTCAGTCCGACCAGTTCGGGTGCAGTACCAGTCTATTGCGTGTGGTGCGGGCCAATGCCCGGGACACCAGGGCGACGAAACGATCGAACATGGATTCGCTGGATGCGGATCGAATGATATGGGAACCGGCACGGGTGAGCTCCTGTTCCAAAGCCGCGGCATATACGCGCGATGAGTATCGACCTCGGCCGCTGCCTTGGCGTTGCGCAGGAATGCCGGCACACGCCGTGCACTCAAGCCGTCGGTGGGAGCGTGGCGGGATGAGACGGCCTTGAACGGATTCATCGTCGCCACATCGATCAGCACCATCGGATGGGTGCGGGTAATACGACGGATCGTGGTGATATGCCGCTCCTCCATCGCATGCTCATCGGTGGCCAATACGATCAATGCCTCGCGATCCTTGATACGGCGCGCATATTCCAGCAGCGCGTCGATATTACGGTGATGATCCCAATCACGGTCAAGCGCCTTGTCCAGCGTGCGTTCGAACTGCGCGAACCCACCGTTGAACGGCACGCGGGTGATACTGGACTCATCGCCGAACACCAGCGAAATATCGTCCGACCGGCGCAACGACAGTGCGGCGAACATACGCAGCGCATTGGCGGCAACCTGCCATGCGCGTTCTCCGGAAGGGCATACGCCAGTCATCTCCAGGCCCACGTCCATCAGCAACCAGACCCGTGACGTCGACAGGCGCTCGCGCTCGACCACCATGGGGCGGCCTTGGCGGGCGCTGGTCTTCCAATCGATAAGACGGGATTCGTCGCCTGGCTCATAGGCATGCACATCCATCGCATCGCCGCTGCCGCCGCGACGCCCGGATGCGTGTTCGCCCTCCAGCGCGCCCAAAGCCTTCCTTACGGTAGGCAGGCTCAGCTGAGTGCCAAGGGCCTCGATCTTCTTGCGAACGGAATCGGAACTCACGGAACAGGAACCGTTTCGACGATCTTGTCGACGATCTGATCGCTGACCACGCCATCGGCCAGTGCCTCGAACGTCAGCATAATACGGTGGCGCAGCACCTCATGAGCGAACGCCTTGAGGTCCTCGGGCACCACATAGTCGCGCCCGGACAGCAACGCCTTCGCCTGGCCGATACGGGTCAAGGCGATGGTGGCGCGCGGCGAGGCACCCAAACGCACCAAGGATGACAGTCCCTTGATGGGGCGGGAGCCGGCACCTCGTGACGTGGCGGTGATATCGACCGCATAACGCATGATCGCGTCGGAAACATGCACGCGGCGTGCCGCCTTGCGCAAAAAATCAACGTCGGACACGGAAATGCGTTCGCCGGTGATGGTGTCGGGACCGATCATGTCGGAGCCGCGGCGGGTGAGCATGGCCAGCATCCGAGCCTCTTCGTCGGGCGAAGGATAGGTCATGACGGCCTTCATCATGAAACGATCCATCTGGCTTCGGGCAGGTTGAACGTGCCCTCCTCCTCGATCGGATTCTCGGTGGCGATCACCATGAACGGCTTGGGCAAGGCGATACGCTGCCCGCCGATGGTCGTGGCACCCTCGGCATGGCCTCAAGCATGGCGGACTGGGTTTTGGCATTCGAACGGTTGATCTCGTCCAGCAGTACGAAATTGGCGTGAATCGGACCGATCTGCGTGGTGAACTTCTGCGACGCAAAATCGAAGACCTGCGTGCCCACCAGATCAGATGGCATGAGATCAGGAGTGCACTGCACGCGCTTGAACGAGCCGGATACGCAGGTGGCGAGCGTCTGGGCGGCCGTGGTCTTGGCCAAGCCCGGCACGGATTCGATAAGAATATGCCCGCCGGCCACCAAGGTCACGATAAGCGATTCGCGTAGATTATCCTGACCCACCAGTGTCTGGGCGAACCTCGCCCGAATGGCGTCGGCCAGGATACGTGCGCGTTTGGCGTCATCGGCACCCAGCGGAGCCGACACGCCGGGCGCGGGAACGGTGACCGGTCGTGCGGCGGTGGTCGGCGAAGGTATGTTCGGTTGCGTGGGGAACAAAGTCATGCCCCCCACTGTAACTACTCACAATGACTGTTGGCCTGCCTAAAGAGTCCAATCCACCGGGTCGGCACCCATGGTGACTAGGGCTTGATTGGCTCTGGAGAATGGTTTGGAGCCGAAGAATCCGCGGGAAGCGGACAGCGGACTCGGATGAGGCGATTTGATAATGAAGGCATTGGTCAGCAATGGCTCGAGGCTTTGCGCATTACGCCCCCAGAGAATCGCCACCAACGGCTTGGGCTTGCCGTCGGCGTCCGTGCGCGCGTTCAACGCACGAATCGCGGCCTCGGTGACTTCCTCCCAGCCTTTGCCTGATGTGAATTTGGCCGTCCGACGCGACAGTCAGACATCTGTTGAGCAACATCACCCCACGTTCCGTCCACGGTGTCAGATCGCCGTTGGTGGGCATGGGCACCCCAAGGTCGTCAACCAATTCCTTATAAATATTGATCAGGCTTTTCGGCAGCGGGTGAACATTTGGCGCCACGCAGAAGCTCAAACCCACCGGGTGACCCGGGGTCGGGTAGGGGTCCTGGCCGACAATCAGCACCTTGATGGAATCGAACGGGATGGTGAACGCGCGCAGAATATTGTGGCTTGCCGGCAGCCACGGGCGCCGGCGGCGTTTTCCGCACGAAGAAAATCGCCCATATGGTGGATGGTGGGCTCCACGTCGGCCAAGGCATGGGCCCACCCTGGCTCTACCAGTTCGCTCAATGGTTTGATCATGACTCACCACTGTAGTCAAACGTGCATATCCGGTGCATGGGGCGTGGTGTGGTGGACTGATGAGTTGTTTGCCGATTACACTCATGGGTAGTTTTGATAGGAAGAAAGGGCGATTATGGCACGCGACACGATGACCTACGAATCCTATGAACCGGATTCCTTCGACAATCCTCCGAAGGGACCGGTGGGAGTTCACCGTGGCGCTCGTTCGGTAATGGCCCGCCTCTGCCCGTTCATCGTCGTTATTCTGGTGGCCGCGCTGTGCGGTGTCGGGGCCTGGGCATGGATTTCCGGAGAATACAAGAATGTAGTGGGAGGATCGTCCCAGACGGCGACCACGTCCAAGTCCGATTCGTCCAGCAAGGCTGAGACCAAGAACAGCACCAAGGATGATTCCTCGTCCACTTCGACCGATTCGTCCAAGGACTCGACTTCGGATTCGGCAAAGTCCGATACCGACAGTGACACGACATCCTCGAATGAGAATCAAAACTCCGATCAGCAGTCTCAGCAGTCCGAAGCCATCGCGACTGTGAATAAGGCCACGCAGGTGCGTGTGGTCAACGCCACAGGAATCCAAGGATATGCGGGTCAGCAGGCCGATGTGCTGCAGACCGCCGGTTACACCAGTGTCGAGGCGACCAATCCGAGCGGCACATTGCCGGCTTCTTCCGTGGTGTGGTATCAGAATGAGACCGATAAGGCCACCGCTGAGGATGTGGCGACCACGCTTGGCATTTCGGCTGTGGAGCAGGTGCAAGGACTCGCCGTTCCCATTACGGTGGTGTTGCTCAACTAGCGTTGTTGATGCGCCCCTGATATCGGCGAGAAATACATCGAAAACTGTGAGCGTTCTCACGCCTATGGAATAATTCGTACCGAAAATGTGCCACTGCGGTTGAGATTGTTCCCTCGTCACTGTACAATCGTCATCTAGTCGCGAGGTAGGGGGAGCGCGATGCGGTTCTTTCTACGTTCCTATAGGTTTTGTGTCGCGACGCCCAAGGGAACAAAGGAAAGACCAGATATGGCACAAGGTACCGTGAAGTTCTTCCTTGCCAAGAAGGGGTTCGGGTTTATCCAGCCGGACGACGGCGGCGAGGACGTTTTCGTGCACTACGCGGAAATCAAGGACGACGGCAGCACCAATAAGTTCAAAATGCTGTACGAAGGCGATCGCGTGGAGTATACGCCCGCTTCGTCCGGCAAAGGCACGCAGGCAAAGGATGTTGTCAAGCTGTCTTCGGGTGAAGCCCGCTCCGAGTGAGCAACACGCACGCAAGGATGTGCATTGAAGGCCCTGACCGTTTCGACGGTTGGGGCTTTTTCATGCCCAAAGCGCAATCGCCGCCGATGGTGTTGGCACTCGGCGGGCGCGAGTGCTAATGTCTGGGTTAGCACTCGGAGGTCGAGAGTGATAATCGGCAGCTGACGGCTGGTCGTCACGACTCGACGCTTGCGAGTGATAACCGGTATACCTAGCCATTTGGAGGAATACGCAACCATGGCAAAGATCATCTCTTATGATGAGGAAGCCCGTCAGGGCATGCTGGAGGGCCTTGACAAGCTCGCCAACACCGTCAAGGTCACTCTGGGCCCGAAGGGCCGCAACGTCGTGCTCGACAAGACCTACGGCGCTCCGACCATCACCAACGATGGCGTGTCCATCGCCAAGGAAATCGACCTTGAAGACCCGTACGAGCGCATCGGCGCCGAGCTGGTCAAGGAAGTCGCCAAGAAGACCGACGACGTCGCCGGTGACGGCACCACCACTGCAACCGTGCTTGCTCAGTCCCTGGTTCACGAGGGTCTGAAGAACGTGGTCGCCGGCTCCAACCCGATCGCCCTGCGTCGCGGCATCGAGAAGGCCACCGAGGTCATCGTCAAGGAACTCGTCGCTGCCGCCAAGGACGTCGAGACCAAGGACCAGATCGCTGCTACCGCCACCATCTCCGCCGCTGACCCTGAGGTCGGCGAGAAGATCGCTGAGGCTCTGGACAAGGTCGGCCAGGACGGCGTTGTGACCGTTGAAGACAACAACCGCTTCGGCCTGGACCTCGACTTCACCGAGGGCATGCGTTTTGACAAGGGCTACATCGCCCCGTACTTCGTCACCAACGCTGACGACCAGACCGCAGTGCTCGAAGATCCGTACATTCTGCTGACCTCCGGCAAGGTCTCATCCCAGCAGGACATCGTGCACGTGGCCGAGCTGGTCATGAAGACCGGCAAGCCGCTGCTGATCATCGCTGAGGACGTCGACGGCGAAGCACTGCCGACCTTGATCCTGAACAACATCCGTGGCACCTTCAAGTCCTGCGCCGTCAAGGCCCCGGCTTTGGCGACCGTCGCAAGGCCATGCTGCAGGATATGGCCATCCTGACCGGTGCTCAGGTTGTCTCCGACGAACTGGGCCTGAAGCTCGAGTCCGTCGACACCTCCGTGCTCGGCCACGCCAAGAAGGTCATCGTCTCCAAGGACGAGACCACCATCGTTCAGGGCGCTGGCTCCAAGGAAGACATCGACGCTCGCGTGGCCAGATCCGCGCTGAGATCGAGAACACCGACTCCGATTACGACCGTGAGAAGCTGCAGGAGCGTCTGGCCAAGCTGGCTGGCGGCGTGGCCGTCATCAAGGTCGGCGCTGCCACCGAGGTTGAGGCCAAGGAACGCAAGCACCGCATCGAAGATGCCGTGCGTAACGCCAAGGCCGCCATCGAGGAAGGCCTGCTGCCTGGCGGTGGCGTGGCCCTCGTTCAGGCTGCTGCCAAGGCCGAGAAGACCGAGCCGTCACCTCCCTGACCGGCGAAGAGGCTACCGGTGCCGCCATCGTGTTCCGCGCCATCGAGGCCCCGATCAAGCAGATCGCCGAGAACGCCGGCGTGTCCGGTGACGTGGTCATCAACACCGTCCGCTCCCTGCCTGATGGCGAAGGCTTCAACGCCGCCACCGACACCTACGAAGACCTGCTGGCCGCCGGTGTGACCGACCCGGTCAAGGTGACCCGCTCCGCTCTGCAGAACGCCGCCTCCATCGCTGGTCTGTTCCTGACCACCGAGGCCGTCGTTGCCAACAAGCCGGAGCCGAAGTCTGCTGCCCCGGCCGCCGGTGCCGACATGGGCTACTGATCCGCAAACGATCGCTAGCTGATTGAGCTGAAAGGGGACTCCTTCGGGAGTCCCTTTTTTGTATTCTGGCTCCCCTCTTTGAGGGGAGCCAAGAAACTAGCTGGCAAACAGGCGCGAAGCTTGGATTTCGGCGTCAGCGTACACGGTGGAGGCTTGCGTCAGCGAGCGTTGGATGGACTCGAGTGAGGCCTCCATCTGCTGTTGGGCCGCACGCCACTGTTCGGCTACCGCGGTGAACTGGGTGGCCGCCGAACCTCGCCATGCGTCCTGCAAGGCATTGAGATTGGTGTACATGCCGCCCACGGCCTGCCTGATTTGCGAGATCGAAGTGGCCACTGCGGCCGAGGATGATTGGATTCGCTCGGAATCTACCTGATATTGGGGCATCGTTGCTCCTTTTCTAGAGGGTTAATGGTATGTATGGCGGCCGATTGCCAATACCGGCCGTTAAGGTGGAGGATATGTCAACAACGAATCGGGAAGACGGAAAAACAACTATTGTGGTCCTAGCTTCGGAGCCGTCCTATTCGGCCTTCGGGAATATGGTCCGAAAATGGCTTGTTTGCGCCATTTGCGCCCTTGCTGCAGTAGCGATGAACGCAATGTGGATAACTGCAAATGCCTATGGGGATAACTCGAGCGACAGCTCTGACAGCTCCAGCAGCAGCACCGACAGCGGCGTGACCATCACCGAGAACATCACGGATACGGAAAATCTCCTGGGCTCCCATGCGGCCGAAGTCACGGATGCCATCGCCAAAACCGAGAAGGAAACCGGTGTACACGTGCATCTGCTGTATCTTTCCAGTTTCAATAGTCAACAGAAACCGGGAGACTGGGCGGCAACCGTGATGGAGTCCATGAATCCCAAGCCGAACACAGTGATGCTTGCCGTGGCCTCGAATGACGGCAACCTGGTGGTCGTCGTGTCCAAGAACTCCGATAAGTGGCTTCTCGATAACAAAACCGTCGATAAGCTATCCGAAGCCGCACAGCAGCCGTTACTGGAAAACCCGCCGAGCTGGTCTGGCGCGGCAACGGCAATGATGGATCAAATCGTGAAATCCAAAAAAGCCTCCACCTCATCGTCCACGGTGATCGTAGGCATAATCATCATGGGTGTGGTATTGGTGGCGCTGGTCATCATCATCGTGGTCATGGTGGTGATTCATCGGCGCAAGGAGATCAAGAAGGATTCCAAGGCCGAACTCCAAGATGACATTCAGGAAACGCCCAGAAGAGCGCGACACTCTAGGAAGCATGAGTAAGCCTATTGAAGCATCGATTGTTGTTGTCGACGACGAGCCGTCCATCCGAGAACTGCTGGTCGCTTCCCTGCACTTCGCCGGATTCGAGGTAAACACCGCCGCTTCCGGTTCCGAAGCCATTGAGGTTATCGAAAAAGTGCAGCCTGACCTCATCGTGTTGGACGTCATGCTGCCTGACATCGATGGATTCACCGTCACCCGTCGCATCCGCCAGGAAGGCATTAACGCCCCTGTGCTGTTTCTCACCGCTCGTGACGACACCCAAGACAAGATCATGGGCCTGACCGTCGGCGGTGACGATTACGTCACCAAGCCGTTCAGCCTCGAGGAAGTCGTGGCTCGCATCCGCGCCATTCTGCGCCGTACCCGCGAACAGGTGGAAGACGATCCGATTATTCGCGTCGCCGACTTGGAAATCAACGAGGACTCCCACGACGTGACCCGTGCAGGCAGCCGGTTGACCTGAGCCCTACCGAATACAAGCTGCTGCGCTACCTGATGGACAACGAGGGCCGAGTACTGTCCAAGGCACAGATTCTCGACCATGTCTGGCAATACGACTGGGGCGGCGACGCAGCCATCGTCGAATCGTACATCTCCTACCTGCGCAAGAAAGTCGACGGCATCGAGGTCGACGACGGCGAAGGCGGCAAGCGCAAGGTGACTCCGCTGATCGAAACCAAGCGCGGCATCGGATACATGATTCGCGAACCGAAGAACTAATCGCCTCCATCCATAACGTATCGCAATCTCATGAGTATCCCCGATAAGCAGTCAGGCGGCGTACCGCCGAGCAGCACGCCGAACGCCGCCCCGAACACGAATCCCATGCCTGCAATGTCGCCGTTCGCCGCCCATTTCCAAGAGCAGCGCGAGCGTAAGAAAAACATGCTGATGCGGCATATCGACCGTATCTCGTTGAGCAGCAAGCTGGTGGCCTGCACCATCGCCGTGCTGCTCATCGGCGTGTCGGTGATTTCCTTCTCCATCCGCGCGTTGGTGAACAACTACATGCTGCAGAAAACCGACACCCAGTTAAGCTCGCAAAGCCAACTGGTGGTCAACAATATCGATCTGCTGTCAAAAAATGACTCATCGGGGCCGAACTCGTACTTTCTGCAGATTCAATACACCGACGGAACCAAAGACAAAGAAGGCAATCCTCTGGTCGTGACCCCGCTGATGCCGCAGATGCAGGACGGTATCGTATCGGTGCCGATTCTGCCTACCTATGGCGATACCAATGGCATCACGCTCGGTCAGGCATTCACTACGCAGGCGGTGGCCAAGCAGATCATCACGGTGCAGTCCGACAGTGCGGACAGCCAGAACGATCCGGCCAACGGAAACTCCAATTCCTCTGACACCATCACCAAGGTACTGGCCAACCCCACTGCCAATGCCAACCATGCCGCCATCGTCACGGCGAGGGCACCATGGCGTATTCTGCCGGTGACCTTCCAGCAAAACGGCAAGGACCGTGCCGTGGTGTACATCGGCTTGTCGCTGGCCGACCAAATCGACACCGTCAACACACTCACCCGATACTGCATTGTGGTCGGCATCGCGTGGTGCTGCTCGGCGGCTCCCTGTCCACGCTGATCATCCAGCACACGATGACGCCGCTGAAGCGCATCGAGAAGACCGCCGCGAAAATTGCAGCCGGCGACCTGAGCCAACGTATTCCTTCCGCGCCGGAAAACACCGAGGTCGGCTCTCTGGCCGCCTCGCTGAATTCCATGCTCACCCGAATAGAATCCAGTTTCCATGAGCAGGAGGAGACCACCGACAAGATGAAACGGTTCGTCTCCGACGCCAGCCATGAGCTGCGCACCCCGTTGGCCGCCATCCATGGCTATGCGGAGCTGTATAAGATGCAGCGCGATATGCCTGGTGCCTTGGAGCGTGCGGACGAGTCCATCGAACATATCGAACGGTCCAGCCAGCGCATGACTGTTCTTGTTGAGGATCTGCTGTCTTTGGCCCGTCTCGATGAGGGGCGCGGCATCGATATGACCGGCACGGTGAAACTCTCGTCGCTGGTCACCGACGCGTCGACGATTTGCATGCGCTCGACCCGGACCGTGCCGTTCGCCGCATGCAGATTTCCCTCGAACCGGCGCGCGATTTGAACCATCCCGCCGAATTCAGCCTTGCCGAAGGCGATTGGCCTGAGGTCGTACTGCCCGGTGATGCCTCTCGACTGCGCCAGGTGGTGACCAACATCGTGGGCAACATCCACCGCTACACGCCTGCCGATTCGCCCGCTGAAGCCGCGCTCGGTGTGATGCCGGCCGCCATCGATCCAAGACAGCTCGCCCGCATGCCCGCCAGCGACGCGTCAATGCGGCGGTTCATCGACGCTGCCGAAGTAGGTGCCTCGATGCAGACCGGCTATCGATATGCCGTATTGCGTTTCGTGGACCCATGGCCCCGGCGTGCCGCCTGAATCGCGCTCGAAGATTTTCGAACGCTTCTACACCGCGGACCCATCCCGTGCCCGCGAAAAGGGCGGTACTGGTTTGGGCATGGCCATCGCGCAATCCGTGGTCAAAGCACATCACGGCTTTATCTGCGCCACCGGCACCGATGGGGGAGGCCTGACCTTCACCGTGGTGCTGCCGATTGAGCAGATCGCCGCTCCTGAGCCCAAGCAGTCCACCGGCAAAACCAAGGACGCCAAACAGAAGACTTCTTGGTTCAGCTCTGAGCGTAAGACTCAGGCGACTCAGCCCAAAGCGTGAGGTCAAGCCCTGTGAGGTAAACTGTACCTTCGGTTTACTATTTCCATTGAGGATTAAGGAAGGTTCGCAATGCCCACCGGTCGAGTTCGTTGGTTTGACGCAGCCAAGGGTTATGGCTTCATCACCAGTGAGGAAGGCAAGGACGTGTTCCTGCCGGCTCAGGCCCTACCCACTGGCGTCACCACGTTGCGCAAGGGGGCCAAGGTGGAGTATTCCGTGGTGGACGGCCGTCGTGGGCCGCAGGCCATGGATGTTCGCCTGATCGCCTCCGCTCCCAGCTTGGTCAAGGCCACCCGCCCGAAGGCGGATGACATGGCCGCCATCTGCGAGGACCTCATCAAGATGCTTGATGCGGCCGGCAATACGTTGCGCCGTCACCGTTACCCATCTGCTGCCGACAGCAAAAAGCTGGCCACGTTGCTGCGTGCGGTGGCGGATCAATTCGATGTACAGGACTGATCTGATCTATGACTGATACCACCGAAACCATCGTGACACCGGACCCTCACGCCATCGCGCGCGCCGTGCTGCTCGAAGTGGCCGACGAGAGCGATCAGGTGGGGGATTTCGTTACCTCATATGATCTTGAGGATCACGTCACTGACTTCCGCTTCGCCGCGAATATCCGTGGCTACGAAGGATGGCAATGGTCGGTGACGCTGTATCACGACGAGGAGATCGACTCCTGGACCGTCAACGAATCCTCCTTGATCTCCACTGAGGACGCGTTGATGCCGCCCAAGTGGATTCCTTGGAAGGATCGCCTTGAGCCCACGGATCTGGCTCCCACCGATTCGATCGGTACCGATCCGGATGACGAGCGCATCGAGGAAGGCGAAGTCGAGGAATCCTCGCTGCAGGATGTCAACGACGCCGTCGAGACCTTCCGACTGACCCGCCGTCACGTGCTGACCTCGCTGGGCCGCGCGCAGGCTGCCAAGCGCTGGTATGAAGGTCCGCGAGGCCCCAAAGCGTTGAGCACCAAAACCGCCGAAGGCAACCTGTGCTCCACCTGTGGTTTCTTCGTGCCGCTCGCGGGCGAGCTCGACCGTATGTTCGGCGTGTGCGCCAACAAGTGGAGTCCGGATGACGGCCGCGTGGTTTCCTTGGACCACGCTGCGGCGAGCATTCCGAAATCGAACCTCCCGAGCCAAGCCAGCTGTGGGTGCAGTCCAAGCCTGCTTTCGACGATCTGCATATCGACGTGGTGGCCAACCGTCCGCGCAAGCAGGAGCCGGCTGCCCAGGACGAGGCCGAAGGCGAAACCGACAAGACAGGCGAGCCTGCCGGTGATGATATCGAAGCACAGAAGACTGTTGACGGGAACGCCGTCGATACTGAGCCCGCCGAGGAGGCGGCAGGCGACGGGACCTCGCAATCCCAGTCTGCCGGTGATGAGTCCGTTGCACAGAACGTATCTGATTCCGTTGTGGATGTTGATGCAGCTGATTCCAGCGACGATTCCAAGTCTGATGCTGACGACGAGGCCACCGAAGAGGATATCCTCAACAACACCGTTGCCGATGATGATGAGGATGATGAGATGGACGACGAAGAGGATAACGTTCGTCCTTCAGACGATGTGACTCCTGAACTCGAAACCGTCATCGATCTCATTGAGCAGCTGCGCCAGAACAGGGCGGACGAGGAATAAACTCCGAATTCCGCGAAAAGTAGATGGTGATGGGGTTGCAGGAATAAAGAATTCCTCCCTGCAAGCCCATCACCGAGGCGTGCGTTAGCACTCCATGCCGATTTTGGTGAATCAGTGCACCACGGTCACCGTGCATTCGGCGAAGTTCATGATCTGGCGGGACACCGATCCCAGGAAGTGCGCGTCCAGCCCGGACAGGCCACGCGAGCCGACCACCAGATGGCTGGCGTACCGCGAGGCCGCGATCAGACCTTTGGATGCGGGAATATGGAAGGCGTTTGTGCTGACCTTGACGCCATCGGGAATCCGGGCCTTGGCCATCAGCTCAGAAAGAATCTCCTCGGCGCGGCGCTGACCGACCTTCACCGGTGCCACGGCGTTCTCATAGCCGGAATAACGCCCAAATCCTTGAGCTGCCAGCAGAACATCACATGCAGCGGCGCGTCGTGCAGTCGTGCTTCTTCCAGTGCGAAATCGAACGCACGGCGGGAAGTCTCGGAACCATCCACACCAACCACCACCGGGCGGCGAGCTCCTCAACCACCGGCTGAGGCTGCGTGTAGTGAACGGGCTTGTCTCCCGGAGTCAGGGCGTTGGCAATGGCCTCGGTCACGGTCTCATCCTCGCTGCCGGCGATGCGCACCACGGTCACCGGCACTTCGGCGGCCTCGGCCAGCGAAGCGGACAGGGACCCCATGAACCAGCGGGCCATACGGCTCAGCGAGCGGCGGCCGACCACGATCTGCTGCGAATCATGGCCGATCTGCAGCAGGGCCGAAGTACCGGAGGCCTTCACCGAGGTGAGCTTCAGATTCGCCGGATCGAAGTCGATGCCTGCAGCGGCCTTGTCGACCCACACACGCAGCTCGTTGGCAATATCGTGGCGGACCTTGGCCCAGGCCTCGTCGCTGTCCGGTTCGGACCCCATATCCCAGGAATGCGTCCAGCCAAACACGGCGTTGACGCTCTGACCGGTTAACGAGGCCTCCTCAAGCGCCCACTTCAGCGCGGCAAAGGATTCATCGGAACCATCCACACCGACAACGATGTCGGGCTTGGTTGCAGCTTCACTCATTTCGAGCCTCCTTGTAATCGACTACGGGTGAATCTAGAACCAGCATATCGTTTTCTTCTCCTCTCACGGCGCAATTCGTGGAATCCGATGAATAAACGTCATCGTGAATCGGTAGAGTAAGACGGAATGTCAATTGAGGAAGGACAAGCATGTTCGAACGGTTTACCGACGTGCACGGCGCGTGATCGTGTTGGCGCAGGAAGAGGCGAGGGCCCTTCAGCACAACTACATCGGCACCGAACACCTGCTGCTCGGCCTGATCCGCGAAGGTGAGGGTGTAGCCGCCAAGGCACTCGCCTCGAAGGGCGTGGAGCTGGATGCCACCCGCAAGCAGGTTGAAGAAATGATCGGCAAGGGCAACGCGGCTCCGAACGGCACATCCCCTTTACTCCGCACGCCAAGCAGGTGTTGGAGTTTTCGCTGCGTGAAGCCCTGCAGCTGGGCCACAGCTACATCGGCACCGAGCACATCCTGCTCGGCCTGATTCGCGAAGGCGAAGGCGTGGGCACAGGTGCTCATCAAGATGGACGTCGATCTGGGCGAGTTGCGTAGCGCGACCATCGATATGATTCGCGGCAACTCCGGCACCGGCACCGGTGACGGCAAGGGCGACTTGGCCAACGCCGGCGGCGTGACGGACAAGCAGAACAAGTCCGGTTCCGCCATCCTCGATCAGTTCGGCCGCAACCTGACCGCCGAAGCCGCTGAAGGCAAGCTGGACCCGGTCATCGGCCGTACCAACGAGATTGAGCGCGTTATGGTCGTGCTTTCCCGCCGCACCAAGAACAACCCGGTGCTGATCGGCGAGCCCGGCGTGGGCAAGACCGCTGTGGTCGAAGGCTTGGCCCAGAAGATCCAAGCCGGCGACGTGCCGGAAACCTGAAGGGCAAGCAGGTCTACTCGCTGGACCTCGGTTCCATGGTGGCCGGCTCCCGCTACCGTGGTGATTTCGAGGAGCGCCTGAAGAAGGTGCTGAAGGAAATCAAGACTCGTGGCGACATCGTGCTGTTCATCGACGAGATTCACACCATCGTGGGCGCCGGCTCGGCTGACGGCGCGCTGGTGCCTCCGACATGTTGAAGCCGATGCTGGCCCGTGGCGAGCTCCAGACCATTGGTGCCACCACCACCGACGAGTACCGCAAGTACATCGAGAAGGACGCGGCTCTGGAACGCCGTTTCCAGCCGATTCAGGTGCACGAGCCGACCATCGCCGAGACCATCGAGATCCTGAAGGGCCTGCGTTCCCGTTACGAGAACCACCACCACGTGACCATCACCGATGCGCGCTGCAGTCTGCCGCAGAGCTGTCCAGCCGGTACATCCAGGACCGTAACCTGCCTGACAAGGCCATCGACCTGATCGATGAGGCCGGTGCACGCCTGCGCATCAAGCGCCTGACCGCCCCGCCTGAGCTCAAGGAACTCGACGAGAAGATCGCCAAGATCGCCGCCGACAAGGACGAGGCCATCAAGGGCCAGGACTCGAGAAGGCCGCCGAACTGCGCGACAAGCAGGAGAAGCTGGAAGCCGATCGCAAGCAGAAGGAAGACTCCTGGCGCGAAGGCGAGTCCGACGTCAAGATGGTCGTGGACGAGGACGTGATCGCCGAGGTCATCAGCTCCACCACCGGTATCCCGGTGTTCAAGCTGACTCAGGCCGAGTCCAAGAAACTGCTCAACATGGAAGCCGAACTGCACAAGCGCATCATCGGCCAGGACGAGGCGGTTTCCGCCCTGTCCCGCTCTATCCGCCGTACTCGCGTGGGTCTGAAGGACCCGAAGCGCCCGTCCGGTTCGTTCATCTTCGCCGGCCCCACCGGCGTCGGCAAGACCGAGCTGGCCAAGACGCTCGCCGAATTCCTGTTCGACGATGAGGACGCGCTGATTCGCGTGGATATGTCCGAGTTCTCCGAGAAGTACGCGGCTTCGCGACTCTTCGGTGCGCCTCCGGGATACGTCGGCTACGAGGAAGGCGGCGAGCTCACCGAAAAGGTGCGCCGCAAGCCGTTCTCCGTGGTGCTGTTCGACGAGATCGAAAAGGCTCATCCGGACATCTTCAACACGTTGCTGCAGGTGCTCGATGACGGCCACCTGACCGACGGTCAGGGCCGCAAGGTGGACTTTAAGAACACCATCATCATCCTGACCACCAACCTCGGTACGCGAGACATCGCCAAGCCGCCAACACGGGCTTCAACCTAGGTGCCAACAACGAGTCCAGCTACCAGCGCATGAAGGACCAGGTCAGCTCCGAATTGAAGCAGCAGTTCCGCCCGGAGTTCCTGAACCGTCTGGACGACATCATCGTCTTCAAGCAGCTCACCGAGCCGCAGGTGCGCCAGATCGTGGATCTGGACGTCAAGCAGCTCAACGACCGCCTGTTCGACCGTCATATGTCGCTCGAACTCACCGACGCCGCCAAGGACCTGCTCGCGCAGAAGGGCTTCGACCGCTGCTCGGTGCCCGTCCGCTGCGCCGCGTGATTCAGCGCGACATCGAGACGCCATCTCGAGAAGATCCTGATGGGCGATCTCGAAAGACGGTCAGCGCGTGATTGTGGATGCGGAAGGCGAGGGTATCCTCGGCGAATTCACCTTCAAGGGTGAGGAGTTCGAGGAGCCGGCCGCCGCCGATAAGCCCGCCGAAGACGGTGCCGCCACTGATGGCGAGACTCCAGCCGACGCCACTCCGGCCACTGAGCCGGCCGAATCCGCTCCCGCCGATTCCGGTGACGCTCCGCAGGAGTAGTCCGTTTCGATAGCGTAGCTAGCGCATACCAGCAAAGCTCCCCTTGACAGGGGAGCTGTCAGCGAAGCTGACTGAGGGTAGACCTGCGCACACATGATGTGCACGTTTGTGGTCTACCCCTCAGTTGCCTCTGGCGACAGCTCCTGTCAAGGGGAGCTACTGTTTGTGTCGGATTATTACAGCAGGGCGAGTCCGGTGTCGATGGTCTCCTCGCGGGTAAACAGCGTGCGGCCGGCGCGCACCGAACGCAATACCGAGCAGCGCTCATACACGGCGTTGAACACGCTATCGGCGTCCAGCACAATGAAGTTTGCTGGCTTGCCCGTTTCCAAGCCGTACATATCGCGCAGGCCCAACGTAGTGGCACCGTTGACGGTCAGGAACTTCAACGCATCGTCGATTTCTTCAAAGCTCATCATCTGTGCCAAATGCAGCACATAATCAAGAATGAGCATCATATTGCCATTGCCCAACGGGTACCACGGGTCCTGCATTGAATCCTGGCCCAATGACACATTGACACCCGCCTCAGTGAGCTCCTTGACTCGCGTGATGCCACGGCGCTTGGGGAAGGTATCCTGACGGCCCTGCAAATACAGGTTCTCGGTGGGGGCGCAGGCGAAGTTGATATGCGCCGCCTTAAGCAGCTTGGTCAGGTGGAAGAAGTAGGCGTTGTCCGCCGATCCCAGCGAACAGGTGTGGCTGGCGGTGACCTTCGGGCCAATGCCAGCCTTATATGCCAGCGCCGAAAGCAGCTCCACGTAACGGGAATTCGGATCATCCGTCTCATCGCAATGCACGTCGATGAGCTTGTCGTATTTCGAAGCCAACTCAACTACCGTGTGCATGGAATGCTCGCCAAACTCACGGCACTGTTCGAAATGGGGGATGCCGCCCACGCAGTCGGCACCCATCTTGAGTCCTTCCTCCACCAGCTCGGCACCCGATTCGCCATGCGGGCCCTCGTAGGAGTACATGCCCTCCTGCGGGAAGCTGACGATCTGGAGAGTGACCGTATCCTTCAATTCCTCCTTAAGCTCCAGCAGCGCCTTTAACGAGGTCAGGTTCGGGTCGGTCACATCGGCATGGGATCGAATGAGCTGCACGCCATGCAGCATTTCTTTCTTAATGCCGATTTTCGCGCGCTGCTTGATCTCGTCGACCGTCAAGTCGGACTTGGTCTCACTCCATCGCTGGATGCCCTCAAACAAGGTTCCGCTTTCATTCACCGCACCGGGCTTGCGGGCCGTGAATACGTAATCAAGGTGCAGATGCGTATCGCAGAACGGTGGGCAGACAAGTTTGCCGCCCAGATCGACCACCTCAATGGCCGCCAGATCACCACCCTGAGCCTCATATTGTTGCGCGAGTCCGGGGCCGAATGCGGTGAACACACCATCCGTGACGAGAATGTCCTGCAATGGCAGGGTGCTTGCAGCCGTGCTTCCGGGTTCTCCGGTGGCGATATGTGCGTTGGTGAACAGTGTGGTAGTCATCGTCGCTCCTTCAACTGGTGTGTTGCCGAACGGTTACGTGAACCGACTGCCCGCGTAACCAACTGAGGTTATTGTCAACAGCACGCTTTGCGGTGAGGTTAACCGGAACGACCGGTGTTCCGCGGGGGAATGGACAGATTGTATGACTGTATCGATTCGCAGTGTGCTTCATAACACGCAGTTCAAACGAGCCGATCCTGTGGTGGAGGTCGAAGGCAAAGACCTCGATACGCCAGTGCGATGGGTGTTCACCAACGAGCGAGAGGATGTCTCCAGCTTCCTTTCGGGCGGTGAGATGCTGATTATCGAGGGCAACGCTCTGCTCGCCGCCGATTGGCACGGCACGCTAGGACAATATGTAGCAAGCCTGGCACAGGCTGGTGTCGCCGCTCTGGTGGTCGAACTGGTGGAGGGTGTGGTGCGGATGCCGGACGAACTGGTGTCTGCGGCCAGGCTGCATGGGTTGACGTTGATTGGTTTGAAATCTCGCGTACCTTTTGTCGACATCTGTCAGAGCGTCAATACCGCTATCGTGCACGAACAGATGCACTTGCAATTGGAGGTGGACACAATGTCCACTTCATTACGTGAGGGATTGTCCCGTACCGGCAATATCGAGGCTGTGGCCGAAACCATTGCGTCGCTGTTCGGCGAAAGCGTCGCCATTTTCGATGGTGACGGTCTGTTGGCCGCTCGAGCGGGTCGTGCGTTCGATGCCGGCAACGAATCGAGCGCCGTCATCGCCCTTGAAAGTCGCTCCCGGCCGGTGGGAGCATTGGAGATCACGCAACGCACCATGACTTCCGACGCCACGATGCGTCGGGCCATCGCCACCATCGTGTCTCCGGTGGCTGCCCTTTATATTGACGGCGGTGCGCGCATGGGCATGATGCATCATCTGAGTATGGGTCCGGCCGACGGCGTGCACGTCAATACATTTGAGGCGCAGGAAGCGCATGCGATGCTCGAAGCGCTGGGTTTTGCCGGATCATGCATCTATATGCCATTCGCTTTTCGGTTCAGATCGGTGGTGGAAGGCATCAACCATGTATCGACGATGGTCGAACGGTTCGAAGAACGGTCGGGATGCGCCGTCTCCTGCATGCTGGAAGGTGACTTGATGGTCGGATGGTGCTCCACCACCGATTCCTCAGACGGTGCGGCCGCATTCGGACGCATTGCATGGATGCGCTTGCCGTACTGGAAGGCGACGGTATATACGTGGTGCATGGCCGAGTGGCATTGGACACGGTGACGCTGGTCGACGGGTTCGCGGTATTGCGTGACATCGCCAATCAGGAACCGGCATACGGGCGAATCGTAAGTACATGTCCGCACTCGTCGACCGTTTCGTCGCATCCTCTGATATGGACAAGGCGATGCGCATGCTCGTGGTGCAGACCATCGGATTCGAGGTCGCCGCCTCTCCGTTGTTGCTGGACACACTGTGCGCCTGCTTCGACAACCTCGATAGCAAAACCGGCGCGTGCGAGCAATTGGGCATCAGACGGCAAACCCTGTACAACCGACTGGACAAAGTGACCCAAATGGTCGGCGTCGACTATAACGACAAACCGAACTGGTCGATGCTGCTATTCGCCGCCAAACTCACGAAATCATGGCAAGAACAGCATGTTGAATAATGCGCCGGCACCACTGGGCAACCTGTCCACTTCTACGCCGAACGGGTTAATCGACGATTCACGTTTCAGCAAATACTCAAGGGCATAGTCGAGGCTATCGCGGCGCTGGTCGACCTGCTGCGAAACGGATTCCCACTTGAATCTCATTCAGTCACACGAACAGCACATCCTTGAAAGGACGGTGACATCATGAGTTCTGCAACGATTACTACATCTGCACGACTGATGAATTCCACCCCGCAAACTGAAGAACAGGCCATGGTCAGAAAAGTCGCGGTATCTTCCTTCCTCGGCAACTTCATCGAGTGGTTCGACTACGCCTCCTATTCGTACTTCGCCACCACTATCGCCCTGGTGTTCTTCCCAACCGACAATCACACCGTCGCCATGCTGCAGACCTTCGGCGTGTTCGCGCTATCCTTCATCCTGCGTCCAATCGGCGCACTGTTCTGGGGTAGCTACGGAGATAAGAAAGGCCGTAAAGCCGCATTGGCCCACTCGATTATGTTCATGTCCGGTGCGAGCTTCCTGATTGGCTGCCTGCCGTCTTACTCGGTGATCGGCGTTGGCGCGCCGATTCTGCTTCTGCTGCTGCGCATGGTGCAGGGCTTCTCCGCTTCCGGTGAATATGCCGGTGCGGCCACATTCCTCGGCGAATATGCACCCACCTCAAAGCGTGGCATCTACTGCTCGCTGATTCCGGCGTCCACCGCCATCGGTCTGCTCGCTGGCTCCACGCTGGCCACGCTGATGACCGCCAACATGAACTCCAGCGCGATGGTCGGTTGGGGATGGCGTGTGCCGTTCCTGCTGGCCGGCCCGCTCGGCCTGATTGTGCTGTACATCCGTACCAAGCTCGCTGATTCCCCCGTCTACCAGTCGATGAACGATGCTCTTGAGTCCAAGGGCGCCGCCTCCGCTGACGGCCAAGTCGTTTCCAAGAGCGGCATGTTCGCCCCGCTCGCCGAACTCTTCCACAACCATCTCAAGGCCCTGATCATCAGCTTCGGAGCCTGCGTGCTGAATGCGGTCGGCTTCTACACCGTGCTCACCTACCTGCCGACCTATCTGTCTGACACCGTCGGCATGGACGCCACCCAGTCCGGCACCATCACCACCATCTGCTTGGTCGCCTACGTGTTCATGGTGTTCGGCATGGGCCACATCTCCGACAAATTCGGCCGCAAGAAGGTGCTCATCGGTGCTTGCGTGGCGTTCATCGTCCTCACCGTTCCTGCCTTCCTCATCCTCAACACCTCCCAGTTCTGGCCCGTGCTGCTGGTTGAGCTGGCAATGTGCGCCACCCTGACCGCCAACGACGGTACCCTGTCCAGCTACCTGACCGAGACGTTCCCCACCTCCGTGCGCTTCACCGGATTCGCGTTCAGCTTCAATCTGGCCAATGCCATCTTCGGTGGTACGGCCTCGTTCATCGCCACTGGCTGATTGCCCTGACCGGTTCATCCATCGCCCCGGCCTGGTACATGGTGGGTGTTGCGGCCATCGCCTTGGTCGCGATGATTCTTTCCCATGAAAACACCGACAAGGATCTGAATCACATCTGATCTCCTCAGCTCCGGCTCCTTCCCCGAGGGAGCCGGGCGTATTCATCGACCATCCAATCCACCACCAACCTAAAGGAGTACTGCAATGGGTAGCAACCGCCGTATGGACCACATGACCTGGCCGGAATTCAAGGAGGCGAAGACTCGTCCCGTCATCGTGCCGATCGGTTCGACCGAACAGCACGGCCAGCATCTGCCCATCGGCACCGACGCGGTACTCGCCACGCGGGTCGCCGAAGATCTGGCGGAACGCATCGACGGCACTGTGCTGCCCACCCTGAGCTACGGATACAAGTCCAAGCCGCTCTCCGGTGGCGGGCCGCTGTTCCCGGGCACTATCGACATGAACGGCGTGACAGTGATCAACCAAATGCACGACGTGCTGAGCGAACTCATCGCCGATGGCTTCACCAAGATCGTCGTCATGAACGCGCATTTTGAAAACGAGGCGTTCATCGTCGAGGCCATCGACCTGGTCACCCGCGAAACCGGGGGAGTGGCCACCATCGTGGAAACCAATTGGTGGGACCCGGTTCCGCAGTCGGTTATCGACAAGGTGTTCGATGGATTGGTGTTCCCCGGCTGGGCGTTGGAGCATGCGGCCGTCACCGAAACTTCGTTGATGCTCCACTATGCGCCGGAACTGGTGCACATGGACCGTATGGTCGAGGAAGCCGGTGCCACGGCGAAATCCTATGTCCGCTACCCTGTGCGCCAAGGTGACGTTCCCGCTCACGGCGGACTCGCCAATCCGGCCGGCTCGAGCGCCGAACGCGGCCGTCTGATTGCCGAGGCGTGCGTGGATGCGGTAGCTGAGATCTGCGCCGAGGAATTTGGCGAGTAATCTCCTCTTGCTGACGCATTCGTAGTGACTCGGGTTGCAAAGGCCTGACCCTGATAGTATGGGGTCAGGCCTTTCCCATCCCAAGACGCCGCTAAGAATTCACCTGAGAGTCGCTTCCTAGGCATGGCCGTTCAATCGACGATTCTAGCGTGACTGGTGTGAGCAGGAATATGAAGAACCGGCGGTGGGCCGGCAAGCGATCGGGGATCGCTTTTGGTGCAGTAGCGCTTATCCTTACGGCTCTGGTGGTTCCTTATGCTTGTGCGGGAACCACGGGAGCCGTTCCTTTTTCCGGCGATAATCCATCTTCCGGCACCCGTACGGTGACCATCGCCGACATCACTGATTTTCACGGGCATATCGAACGTGGTGCAGACAACGCCACCGCCTTCACCGTGGCCGACAGCCATAATCCCGGCAATATGATTCCGGTATCGACCGGCGATTTGGTGGGAGGCTCCCCGTATGAGTCGGCGGTGGAGAAGGACCAACCACGCTGGATATGGCCAAAGCGTGGGGATTGACGATTTCGGCGGTAGGCAACCATGAGTTCGACCGCGGTGTCGCCGATTTCAACAATCGTATCGCTGATCCCAGCAACGGCATCGACTGGCTGTGCGCCAACGCGTCTGCCGCCAATAAGTCGCCTGACGGACTGCTGAGCCATGTACGTGACTCTACGATTCGAACGGTGAACGGCAAGCGGATCGGTTTCGTGGGCGCCCTTACTGATGCGCTCGGCTCGGTGGCCACTCCGCAGATCACTCGTGATGCCGACCTTGACGAACGGGCGGTGGACGCGATCAATCGTGTGGCCCGTGAACTCAAGCGCTCCGGAAAGGTGGATGCGGTGGTGGCCTTGCTGCATGCCGATGCTTCAGCCGCCGCCGATATTGGGCGAGATGTTGATGTGGTATACACCGGTCACAGTCACGCGATTAAGCATGGTACGACCGCGGGTGGCGCGCCTATTTACGAGGCGGGCAGCTTTGGGCGGAACATGGCCGTGCAGGATTTGATCATCACCGGTGCCGGGCGTCGCGCCACGGTGCGAGTGGCCGACGTTGACCTCGGCAATGGCACCAGCCATACGGCGGTTGACGGCGTGCTGGGCGTGGATGGGCTTAATGCGCATCCGGCGCAAGCCGCTTGGATGTCTGCCGGTGCTGAGGAGAACGATGAGGTATCGCGCGCGCAGCATATTTACCAGGCGTCGGCAACATATGCGAACCATACCGGCAGCGCGGTGATTGGCACTTTGGCCTTCGGCGTGAATTTCGACAAACAAGGTTCGGACAAGCACGGGAATACGGTTGGTGTGCTGGTGGCGGACGCGAACCGAGAGTCAATCATGAAGCATGTGTATGCCGGGAATCGCTTGCCGGTAATCGGATTTTCGAATAATGCAGTCTGCGGACTCCACGGCTTGATATGAATGGCGATGGCAAAGTCACCGTGCGCGAGGTGGATAGTCTCATGGCCTTGCAGTTCAAGGCCGCGCATGAGACGCTCACCGGGCGCGATGTGAAGAGAGTGCTCGCCGAGCAATTTCGCCGTGACGATGGGCGACTGGAGCGGCGCTGGCTCGGCATCTCCTCGAACGTGACGTATCGGTATGCCGAATGCGGTACGGCTGGTGAGAGCGGCAATGCCGATGCCGGCGTTGATACTGATTCCGGCGCTGATACCAACGCTGACGCTGACGAGTGTGCTGCCGACGAACATGCGGCGGTTCGTATCGCGAACCTCGCCGTTGACGGCCGACCGATTGCGGACGATGACCTGGTGATTATCGCGTCCAATTCATATCTGCTTCAGGGCGGCGACAGTTACCCCGCCTTCCGTGCCGGAACCAATTACGGCGAGCTGGATATGCCATACAGCCAGCCGTTGCATGAATATCTGGCCGCACATCAAGGGCTCACGGCAGTTGTTGCAGTACCGGTAGGGACTCAGGCGTAAGACACCAATTGCTGGGTGACTGAGGAACTATGGGGTGAAGTTATGAGTATAGGGCAGGAGAAAACGGCATAAATATGACGAAGCTCCCCTCGCTGAGGGGAGCTGTCGCCGTAGACGACTGAGGGGAGCTTGCGGTATAACCGTAAACTCCCCTCAGTCAGCCTTGCTGCCAGCTCCCCTCTCTGAGGGGCACCTGGCGAGACCCTTACTTGATGGCGTTCAGCCACTGCTCCTTAGTGGCCTTCTCGGCTTCGAGCTTGGCTTCTTCTTCGGGTCGGATTCGGCCGCGATCTTGGCGTCGAGCTCGGCGAGCTGGGCGTTGAGCTGCTCCTCGAAGCTGGACTTGCGGGCGTCGGCCTCCGGATCGGTCTGCTTCCAAGCGGCATCCTCGATGGCTTGATCTGCTTGTCAACGGCGTCGAGACGGTTCTCGATGCGGCGCATATCGTCACGCGGCACGTAACCGATCTGATCCCACTCTTCCTGAATCTTGGCCAGCTCCTGGCGGGCCTTCTTGGCCTCGGCGTCGGTCTTCACCGGCACCAGAGCCTCGGCCTTGACCAGCAGAGCCTCCTTGGCAGCCAGATTCTCCTTCTCGGAGGAGTTGATCTGATCGCGATCGGCCTGACGAGCGTTGAAGAAGGTGTCGGCGGCTTCGCGGAACTTGGCCCACAGCTCGTCGTCCTCGTTACGGCCAGCGCGGCCGGCCTTCTTCCAACGGTCCATCAGATCGTTGAACTTGCGGGAAGTCTCACCCCAAGCGGTGGAATCCTTGAGCTCATTGGCCTCGGCGATAATCGCTTCCTTGGCTTCCTTGGCGGCTGTACGCTCGTTGTCGCGAGCCTGAGCCACTTGCGGCGAGCTGGTTGAAGGTGGTACGGGCGACGGAGAAGCGCTTCCACAGCGCCTCGGCCTCCGGCTTGTCGATGCGCACGGTGGTGCGCTGGTGGTTCTGCCACTCGTCGAACAGGTTACGGAACTTGTCGGCGGTGGAGCGCCAGTTGGTGTTGTCGCCCAGAGAAGCGGCCAGTGCTTCAGCCTTCTCGACAATGGCGGTGCGCTCGGCAACGGCCTTGGCCTGGGCGGCCTTGCGTGCCTCGGCGATTTCGGTCTTCTTGGCCTCGCCGGCAGCCTTCAGCTCCTCGTACTGGGTCTTGAGTGCGGCAAGATCGCCCACGACGGCTGGCTCGGAGGTTTCTTCACCCAAGAGCTTCACGGATTCGTCGATTTCACGGGCCTTGATGTTCGGGGAAGCCAGGCGGGTGGCCAGCAGATCGAGCTTGGCCTTGAGATCCAGGAAACGACGGGCGTACAGTGCCAACGCCTCTTCCTTGGAGACATCCGGGAACTGGCCTACCTCGCGCTCGGCGTCGCCATCCTTGACGAAGACGGTGCCGTTGTCATCCACGCGGCCGAAGGCTCGGCGG
>ENA-OQMZ01000076-OQMZ01000076.1-human-gut-metagenome-genome-assembly--contig:-NODE-76-length-36954-cov-2.691639_pt1 | contig 36954 bp, 59 predicted proteins | sample MGYA00242621_ERZ504862 | MGnify/ENA primary metagenome ERZ504862 (study PRJEB26092, sample SAMD00036393) | human gut metagenome | host: Homo sapiens | study: EMG produced TPA metagenomics assembly of...
GCCGAGACGGCATTGAGGAAGTCCCAGCTGAACTTCGGCCGTGCGCACGATCCAGCGCTCCACATCGGCAAGCTCAATTTGCGGCGCCTCGACCATTCTGGGCAAGCTTGGCCAAGTCGTTATCGAGCATGCGGGTGTTCTCGCCCGAGCGCGAGACGAGCTCCTCGGCAGCAGCCGTCGAGATGGACTTACCGCGCTGCGTCGCCATCTGCTGAACGCGGCGCGGCAGTTCCCAGCGCTTGGTACCCGAACAATCGACGATAGCCTTCTTGTCGATCTTGGCGATTGCCTTATACAGGCGCGTATTCTTGGCAAGTGAGTCGGCAATAATGAGACAGACCGTCGTGGGGCTGGGACTTGCGAGGTACTCGACAAGCGGTTCCGAGACCGCCTTGGCAAGCTTGGAGCAGCCGTCGAGGATCACCAGGCGAAACTCGCTGCCCATGGGAAAGGTATTGAGCGAGCCGATGATCGACTCGATATCGGGATCTTTCGTCATGTCGCGTTCATCGAGGTTGAACTCAACCATACCCGACTTTCCAAGCGAGCTTCATACGCGAGACGGCGTGGTCGCGCTTGACCCCATCGGTACCGACGATCAGATATGCCGGCAGCAGACCGGTTTCGGACATTGCGCTCCCCTCTCGCACACACTCGAATTCGTACCGTGCCATTTTAGCCCAGGGGTCCACCGCGCGCCAACGATGTCATCACGGTCGCTGGCATCGCATGGCAAAGCCCTTCGCAGTCGGCGTGACGGCAATGTCGCCGTGTTCGATGGTGCATGCGAACGCACCACCCGCTTCCTTAACTGCATCGATGCAGGCATCCGACGGATGGCCGTAACGATTCCCCTCGCCGGCGCTCGCGATAGAGAACTCGGGCTTAAGCGTGCCCAGCAGGTCTGTGTCGACGGAAACTTTTGAGCCATGATGCCCCAGCTTGAGCACATCGATATCTCCCACCTCCTGTACAAACTCGCGCTCCTGATCGAGCTCGGCATCACCGGTGAGCAGCAAGCGGAGACTCTGGCCTCCCTGGGCATAACTGAGCAGCAAGACAAGCGAGTCTTCATTGCCCTCACCATCCACCGTGTCAAACGGCCACATCACACGAGCCGAAATGTGCCGATATCGATCGTGTCCCCGCGAGCCACCTGCATATACGTTACGCCCGGGCGATTCAGAACCTCAGTAGCGCGCCGTCAAGTGCATCGGCCGCGACCGCAATGGTTCCAACCGAAAACTGATCGAGCACATCGGGAAGACCGCCCCAATGGTCTTCATCCCAATGCGTCACGAAGACGGCGTCGATATGGTGGACGTTATTGCGAACCAACGCCGACACCACGCGGTCATCGAGCCCACAGTCGACGAGTGCCACGGCGCCACCCTGACGAACCAGAATCGCATCGGCCTGGCCAACATCGAGGACCGTTACCGAAGGCGGCGCACATCGATCCCAATAGACATACGGAACACCCGCTGCGAGCATTAAACACAGCAGCCCCGCTGCCATGCTCCGCGCGCGGGGGCGTGGCCACCAGACCAAGAGGGCCACCAGCGCGAATGGCACCACATACACCAAGGGCGTATCGGGCGGCACGCTTACGGATGCGCCCGGAACGGCAGCAAAGAGCTGTTCAAAGAACAGCGCACAGCGGGCGACAATCATGGGCACCACGAGCGCCCCGTGACGCAGCAGCGGCACAAGCGAGCAGGGCACCAGCACAACCGATACAGCGAGCAGCACGCTTATCACCGGACCGATCACGGCATTTGCAAGTGGGGCAATGAGCGAAAACGTCTCAAATGCGGGAATCGTAACGGGAAGTGTCGCCAGCTGCGAGCACAGCGTGACAGACAAAACGCTGGCGACACCCGATGGCATGCCCAGCTCGCCCAAGGCGTAGGTGGCGTAGGGGCAAAAACAAAGGATGGCAAAGACACTGGCGCACGAAAGCTGAAAACCCATTTCGAACAATACCGTCGGACGCAGCAACACAAAGATTGCCATGGTGACGAACAGAGCCGAGAGGCCATGCCGACGACGCCCGGCGCCGTTGGCGACAAGCGACGCCGCCACCATGCAGCACGCGCGCACGGCCGAGGGCGAAGCGCCCGTAAAAACGGCATAGGCAGCGAGGGCCAGCACCAACAGCCCCCGCTGCAGCCCACGAGAGAGGCGTGTCTTTTGCAGGGCGCTCTCAATCACAAACCCCACGATGGCAAGATGACTACCCGAGACAGCGATAAGATGTGCGGTGCCCGTTACCGAAAACCAATCGCCCGCCGGCTGGGCACGCAGCTCGGCCGAGCGTCCGCAGACAACGCCGGCAATGAGCGAGCGCGCTGGATCGGTCGCGGGCGCGATAACGGCAAGGAGCTCGTTTCGAAGCCAAGACAACGGGCCTGGAGGGCCCTCGTCGATCGATACCAACCGGACGACTTTAACCTTTCGAAGCTCGCCCCGAAGCACGCGTGAGCGCCCATACGCATCATTCTCAAAGCGCGAAATTCGACCGATAGCACGTACATGCGAACCGACGCCGAGCTCACGATCGCACGACAGCCATACCTGACCCAAATGCTTTTCGCCCGCAAACGCATCGCAGGTATAGGAGTACACACCGTCATTGATGGACGGATCGCCGTGCACAACAAACTCAAGACTGCTCGCAGCCCGATTATCCAGTGCCCTCGATGCGTGTAGCGCTCCTATCGCCCAAGCCGCGGACACGACCGCTCCCGCAACGAGGCCAAGGGCCGCGGCATACAGCCATCGCTTCCACCGCACAAGACGCATACAGGACCGTGCCAATACGATGCACGTCGCAGCCGCGAAGGGAATGGCCATAAGCAATGTGACGGGCGCCGCCCGCTCTCCCAGCAGCGCATCGGCCGCCATGTTAAGCACTAACCCACAGCTCGCACACAAGCCGGCACAAAGGGCTATCGCCCACGGCATCAATGGGCGCGGTGGCATCACATGCTCGCGCTCGGTCGCACTCATACGCAGATGCAATCTTTAATTTTGGCGAGTTTCTTCTCACCGATCCCCGATACGCGCATAAGGTCATCGACCGAGGCAAAGGCCCCGTTTTGCGTCCGTTCGTCGATAATTGACTGGGCCATAGAAGGCCCGATGCCCGAAAGCGTCTGCAGCTCCGCCGCACTTGCCGTATTGATATTCACAAGTCCCGACGAAGACCCTGTACCAGGGTCGTGGAAGCACTGCTTTCGGCGCGCCGACGGCCGCAGCCGTTTGTTGCTCCCCTACCGTCGCACATAGATCTTTTGACCATCGGTGATCTTGGACGCACGGTTAAGAACCGTCACATCCGCCTCGGCCGTAAGCCCTCCGGCGGCATCAATCGCCTGGGACACCCGTGCTCCATCTTTAAGCCGGTACACGCCAGGCTTCACAACGGCGCCATCAACATCGACGTACACCTCGGCAGCAGAGGAGCTCTTGGCAGACGGCTCATCGGCATCGTCAGGAGAGGCATCCCCGGCCCCGCGCACATCCGAGGCGCTCGCCTCATCACTACGCTCAAACGATACGTCGCTGGAGTGACCACCAAAACCTGCCATCGCCAAGCCGCTCGCGGCGGCAATGACAACCAGGATCGCCACGACCATCGCCTTATGGCCGAGCAGCTTTTCTGCCCAGCGGTCCATCCGTTTAACCCGTTCGTGTTGCTCGCGCTGCGCCATAGCAAACACCTCCCAACACCATCGTGTCAGGAAACGAACGCCGCAGCCTCCGCACGCCCACACCGGTTTTCGCGGTCAAACCAAAAGCTGACCAAAACCTTGCGGAAAAGTGTCCATTTATTCAGGCACACGTCGACAAATGAACCGTTTATCGCCTAATGCCCAGATAGAAAAAGACCGACGATGCAAAATCACCGCCGGTCTATACACAACATTATTCGTGATCTTGGTAAATCTCACGTGGAGCGAGCTCGGAATGTTTGCGTTTTAAGGTCTTAGGGGCCTTATACGTGTTGCTCTCGAAGTCGATATACTCGGTCTGCTTGAGCAAGCGCTCAATCATCTCCTCGTGATCGAACAGCTCCCACGCCTCATGCACGGCATCGAGTTTGGCGTGCGTCTCGGGGCGGCGCGGCATAAAGAGCGTGCAGCAATCGGGAGCGGCCTCGGTCGAGATATCGAAGGTACCGATTTCCTCGGCACGCGCGATGATCTCCTGCTTGTCCGAACCAATCAGCGGGCGGAACACGGGGATCTTGACGGCCTCGTTGACGGCCATGATGTTCTCGAGCGTCTGGGAAGCAACCTGACCGAGCGATTCACCGGTCACAATAGCCTTGGCGCCCTCGATATGCGCAATGCGCTCGGCAACCGAATACATAATGCGACGGTACATGATCACGCGCAGGTTGCTGGGGCAGGTCACCGAGATCTCACGCTGACAATCGCCAAACGGCACCACGTACAGGCGGCCGATCTGGACACCCGGCTCAAGCGCACGGATGATGTCCTGCACCAAATACTCGCTCGTGTCGGGCGTCTGCGGACGACCGGAGAAATGTACCGGCACGCACACCGCGCCGCGACGCGCGAGCATCCAGGTCGCTACCGGAGAATCGATACCCGACGACAGTAGCGTCACGACCTTGCCGGCAGATCCCACCGGCAGACCGCCCACGCCGCGCTCGGAGCGCGCGTACACATAAACGCTACCCTGGACCACCAACACGTGCACCATTGCGTCGGGGTCGTGCATCTGGACCTTTTTATCGGGAAACGCCTCGCACAACACCTCTCCCACCTGACGATTGATATCAATGAGGTGAGCTCGTAGTCGGTGTTCGAGCGCTTGGCATGCACCTTAAACGACTCAAAGGGACCAAACTCGCGCAGCGCCTTCACGGCGGCGGCGCAGTACTCCTGCGGGTCGCGGTTCGTGTGATATGCCAGGGACACGCGAGCAACGCCGGGGACGGTGCGAATGACGCGCGCCGCCTCGTCGGCCTGATGCTCGTTAAAGGTCACGAGGATATAACCGGAAATTCGAGACACGGCATTCACGGAAAAGGCGGCCAAGGCCGCCTTGATGTTATCCATGAGGATATGCTCAAAATGTGCGCGGTTCTTGCCCTTTAGTCCAACCTCGTGATAGTGGACCAGGCAGACGCGGGCTGCCATTTAGGCTTCAGCAACCTTATGGCCGAGTGCCTTCTCGTAACGGGCCTCGTCGTAGGAGATGTCGCCGTCGACAATCTCGTCCATAGCCATCGAGATGGTATCGGCGCCGGAAAGCGCAATAGTGATGTCATCGACATCCTGGACGGCGAGCACGCGGTTGTGCTGGCCACGCAACATGCTGTTAATGTCGCAGGCGCGCTTGGAGGCAAGCGAGGCGAGCAGGAAGCGGTTGTGATCGGTCTTCTCCAGAAGATCGTCAATGCAAGGCTTTACAACGGACACGGACCTCAGATCCTTTCATGCATATCGAGAACGCGAACGAGCTCATCGGTCGCGCGGTCGAGATCGTCATTCACCACGACGTCGTCGTAGCGGTCGGCAAGGGCAAGTTCATCGGCGGCGTTTGCCATACGCAGCTCAATCGTCTCGGGCGTCTCGGTACCGCGACCGACCAGACGCTCGCGGAGCACCTCGAGCGAAGGCGGCTTGATAAAGATCAACACGGCTCGGGGAAACGCTCCTTGACCTGCAGGGCTCCCTGGACATCGATCTCCAAGATCAGAGACGAGCCAGAGGCGAGCTTGGATGTGACCTCGCTCACCAAGGTGCCGTAGCAGTTACCGTGGACCTCGGCCCACTCAACAAACTCACCGTTTGCCACGCGGCGGTCGAACTCCTCGCGCGTCAGGAAAAGTAGTTGACGCCGTCGACCTCACCTTTGCGTGGTGCTCGCGTGGTAGCCGAAACCGTCAGGCCCAGGTTCGAGCGACGCTCGCGCACACGAGTGACGAGCGTGCCCTTGCCTGCACCTGACGGTCCAGAAATCACAAAGAGCTTTGAATCCTGAGCGCTCACTTATTTGGTCAGCTGCTCGAGGAGCTGCTCGCGCTGGCGGACGCCGAGGCCCTGGACGCGACGGGTAGCGGAGATGCCGAGCTCCTCCATGATCTTGGCGGCCTTGGCCTTGCCATAACCGGGGAGAGACTCGATGAGGGTGGAAACCTTCATGCGGGAAGCGATGGGGTCATCGGAGTTGAGCACGGACTCGAGGGACTTCTCGCCCTTCTTGATCTGCTCGCGAAGCTCAGCGCGGGCGTGACGTGCGGCGGCAGCCTTCTCAAGAGCCTGCTTGCGCTGCTCGTCGGTAAGCTGAGGGAGTGCCATTCGAACCTCCAAATAGTTGGGTTATATCTGATGCAATAATTGGCATTTTAGCACGTCAAACGCACTAAATGCCCAATCGACGGCACCATAGGTTAGACGATACCTGCGAAAAGTGCAATATACGGAGGTTAAAGTTGAGCCCCTGACCTGCGATTCCACACAAAGGATGGGAAAGTTTTCGCAGGCACAGGGGCTAATTTGTGCTAATGAGACCCAAAAGTGGTGACTTGAGGGAATCTTTTAGGCGACGTTTTCGACCAGCTCGGCAACGATAGCGTCAAAGGCGGCAACCGGGTCGTCGGCACCGGTGATGGGTCGGCCCACCACGATATGGCTCGCGCCGCGCTCGATAGCCTGAGAAGCGTCGCCACACGGGACTGGTCACCAAGGGCGGCACCCACCGGACGAACGCCCGGAGTCACGATCAACGCGTCGGGGCCGAGCAGCTCGCGCATGTCATGGGCCTCCATCGGCGAGCACACGATGCCGTCGATACCGTTGGCCTGGGCAAGCTTTGCCAGGCGGGCGGCCTCCTCGGCACGGGTGACTCGACGCCGATCTCAGCCAGCGAATCCTGTTCATGCTCGTGAGCACGGTGATGGCGACGAGCTTGGCGCGGTCCTCGCGCGCCTCCTCGGCACCCTCACGGCACGCAGCGAGCATAGCACCAGAACCCAGGCCGTGGACCGAGAGCAGGTCGGCACCGGCAAGCGAGGCCGAACGGGCGGCACCGCGCACCTGATGCGGAATGTCATGGAACTTGAGGTCGAGGAAGACCTTAAAGCCCAGGTCCTTGAACGTCTTGACGATCTCGGGCCCCTCGGCGTAATAGAGCGTCATGCCCACCTTGAGCCAAGCGGCATGACCAGAAAGCTCGTGGGCGAGCTCGAGCGCACGCTCACGGTCGCAGTCGAGGGCGACGATAACGCGGTCGCGGGCGTCGGTCTCTAGCATTCGAAAGCACCTACCAGCTCGTTGATGTCCTTCACGCCCTGGGACTCCGCCCAGGCCTCGAGCTCGTGCGCGATCTTAATTGAGGCGCACGGATCGACGAAATTGGCCATGCGACCGACACGCAGGTGGCGCCGGCCAGGATAAACTCGGCCGCATCCTCGCCCGTCATGACGCCGCCGACACCGTTGATGGGGATATCGACGGCCTGGGCAACCTCCCAGACCATGCGCACGGCAATGTGGTGGCACAGCGGGCCCGAAAGGCCGCCCTTGGGCTTGGCCACGCGGGACTTGCGGGTATGGACGTCGATGGCCATACCCTGGATGGAGTTGATGACCGAAAGGCCATCGGCACCGGCAGCCTCGAGGGCCTTGGCGATCTCGGCGACGTTGACGGGCGCCATCTTCACGAACAGCGGCTTATCGGTCACCTTGCGGCAGGCAGCCATAACGGAAGAGGCGCCCTCGGGCGTGGAGCCCATGGCGGCACCGCCGGCGGCGATATTAGGGCAGCTCACGTTGATCTCGTAGCCGGCAGCCAGGGGCACAGCTCGACATACATCTCGAGTGCGCGAACAAACTCGTCAACGGAGTGGCCGGCAACCTGACAGATGACCTGGCAGCCGTCCTTGGAAAGCTGTTCGAGCCACGGACCGGACTCGCGGGCAAAGGCGGCCACGCCGGGGTTCTGAAGGCCCACGGAGTTGATCATGCCGCCGGGAATCTCGGCCATGCGGGGCGCGGGATTGCCGGGCCAGGGCTCGGCAGCGCAACCCTTGGTGGTGATGGCGCCCAGCTGGGAAACATCAAAGAAGTTCTGGAACTGCCAACCGTAGCCAAAGGTACCGGCTGCGGTGTTGATGGGGTTCTGCATCTTGACGCCGCCGAAATCGACGGCCATGTTCACGGTACCCACTAGAAGACCACCACCTTAGAAGCATCGAACACGGGGCCGCACATGCAAGCACCCTTCATACCGTCGACCGTCTCGACATTGCAGGTGTTGCAGGCGCCAAAGCCACAGCTCATCATGCGCTCAAGCGACACCTCGCAGTACGCACCGGCCTCGGCGGCAGCGGCGGCGACCTTCTTCATCATGACGGCGGGACCGCAGCTGGCGACGTAGTCGTAGCCGCCCTCGCCAAGCAGCTCGGCGGCAGGATCGGTGCAAAAACCGTGCGTGCCAAGCGAGCCGTCGTCGGTGCATACGTTGACCGTATCGCACAGCGCGCGGAACTCATCGATGCCCACGCCTTGGACGCGGTGCCAAAGCCCAGGCACACGTCAACGGCCACACCCTGCTCGGCAAGCTTGCCGGCAAGGCACAGCACGGGCGGAACACCGATGCCGCCTGCCACGAGCAGCGCCTTCCTGGTGCCCTCGGGCACAAGCCAGCCGCGGCCGCCAGGGCCCAGCAGATTAGAGGTGGAACCGGGGGCCATCTGCGACAGACGACGGGTGTCATCGCCCACGACGGCGTACCACAGCTCGACGGTGCCGGCCTGGGCGTCGGCGCGATAGAAGCTCAGAGCACGCGAAGCAGCGAGGACGCATCGCCGGGCACGGCAATGTTCACAAACTGACCGGGCTTGAGCGCACTTGCAAGCTTAGGGGCCGAGATGACGAGCGAGAAGATGCCATCGGCGATCTCCTGGTTCGATACGACCTCAAAGTCGTGTATGCGTGCAGTGGAAGGTGTGGGCATAGACGCTCCAATCCCCCATGCGGTTGCATGGTCAAAACGAACAGAAAGCGCGGCACCGCAAGGGCACCGCGCACAAAAGCGATAAGGCTATGCTAGCAGATGCAGCCGTCGGCGAGCGTCTGCTTACCGCCGACAAACACATCGGTGGCACGACCGGTGAGCGTGCGGCCGGCAAAACCGGAGTTCTCGGCGCGTGACTCGTAACCGTCCTCGCCGACCGTCCAGGTGGCGGACGCGTCGAACACGGTCAGGTCGGCAACGGAGCCCGCCTTGACCTGAACCTGGTCGAGGCCCAGGATCTCACGCGGCTTGATGGCCATGAGCTCGACCATACGGGCCATGCTCATCTTGCCCGTGTTGACCAGCTCGGTGAGGACGAGCGACAGCGAAGTCTCGAGGCCGATCATGCCGAAGGGCGCAAGCTCGAACTCGCGGGCCTTCTCCCACGGGGTGTGGGGAGCGTGATCGGTGACGATAACGTCGACGGTGCCGTCGATGACGCCCTGACGGATGGCCTCGGCATCCTCCTCGGTGCGCAGCGGCGGGTTGACCTTGAGCGAGGTGTTGTAGGTCTCGTCCAGGTCGTTCTCGGTCAGGAACATGTGGTGCGGGGTGGCCTCGCAGGTAACCTGAACGCCAGCGCTTACCGCACGCACGATCTCCAGCCATGGCGGTGGGAATGTGCTGGATGTGCAGCTTGGCACCGGTCAGCTTGGCGATCTCGATGTCGCGGGCGATCTGGAGCTCCTCGCCGGCAGCCGGCCAGCCCTCGAGGGCCAGACGGGTCGAGACCTTGCCCTCGTTGATCTGACCGTGGCCGACCAGGTCCTCGTCCTGGCAGTGGCTCATAAAGACCTTGCCGAACATCTTGCCGTAGTCCATGCAGCGACGGAGCATGCCCGCGCCTGCACGCCGCGACCGTCGTCGGTGAAGGCGACGGCGCCGTGGGCGACCATATCGCCCATCTCGGACATGGCCTCGCCCTTAAGACCGCGGGTCATGGCGCCCGACGGATAGACGCGGCAGTGACCGACCTCGGCAGCGCGGGACTTGACGAATTCCACGACGGTGCCGTTATCGGTGACGGGATCGGTGTTGGGCATGGAGCACACGCCGGTAAAGCCGCCCTTGGCAGCTGCGCGGGTGCCGCTCTCGATGTCCTCTTTGACTCGTAACCGGGCTCGCGAAGGTGAACGTGCATATCCACCAGACCGGGGACGAGGTACTTGCCGGAAAGGTCGCGGACCTCGGCTCCCTCGACGGCGAGATTCTCGCGACCTCGGCGATCTTATCGCCGTCAATCAGGACGTCAACGACACCGTCAAGCTCGACGGACGGGTCGACGACGTGGGCATTCTTAAGAAGCAAGGCCATTATCGGCACCTCCAAGCAGCAGATACAGGATAGCCATACGCACGCAGATACCGGCGTAGACCTGCTCCAAAATGACGGAGCGTTGCGGGTGGTCGGCCATATAGGAGTCGAACTCGACGCCGCGGTTGATGGGGCCCGGGTGGCAGATGATCGCGTCGGGCTTCATGAGCTTCTCACGGTCCTTGGTCAGGCCGAAGAGCTTGTGGTACTCGCGAATCGTGGGGAACGGGGCACCCTCGAGGCGCTCCTGCTGCACGCGCAGCATGTAGACGACGTCCAGCTCGGGCAGAACGGAATCGAGGTCGCTCGTCACGTGATCGCAGCCCAGAACCTCGGGCGCCGGCGGCAGCAGCGTGCCGGGGGCAACCGCGTAGGTCTCGCAGCCCATGATCTTCAACGCAGGGATCAGCGAGCCGCAGACACGGGAGTGCGCGATATCGCCGACGACGGCGACCTTCAGACCGTGGAAGTCACCCTTGTGTTCCCAGATGGTGTACAGGTCGAGCAGGGCCTGCGTGGGATGGTTGTGCTTGCCGTCACCGGCGCAGATGACGCTCGCGGGCGAGTTCTGCGTGACGATGTAGGGAGCACCGGCGTGCTTATCGCGCACGACGATGCAGTCGATCTTATAGGCGTTGAGGGTCTCGACGGTGTCGACGAGGCTCTCGCCCTTGACCGTAGAGGTCGAGGAGCCGCCAAAGTTGAGGCTGTCGGCCGAAAGACGCTTCTCGGCGAGCTCGAAGGAGCTGCGGGTGCGCGTCGAGGGCTCGTTGAACATGTTGACGATGGTCTTGCCCTTGAGCGTGGGGACCTTCTTGATGGCACGCTCGTTGACCTCGGAGAACGCTTGGCGGTCTCGAGGATGAGCTTGATGTCCTCTTCGGAGTACTCGGTAATGTCGATCAGGTGCTTATGGTTGAACGCCACGGTACTACTCACCTCCCAGCGGCGCGGAGCCACATGGGAACCCGGCGCGACGTCGTTAATCTCGACGGCGGTGCGGCCGTCGACTTCCTTCATATATAGGTGCACGTTCTCCTCGTGCGACGAGGGGACGTTCTTGCCGACAAAGTCCGGCGAAATGGGGAGCTCGCGGTGACCGCGGTCAACGAGAACTGCCAGCTCGATACGGCTCGGACGGCCCAGGTCCATGACGGCGTCCAGAGCGGCGCGGATGGTACGACCCGTGTAAAGGATGTCGTCCACCAGCACGACGCGCTTGCCATCGACGCTGAAGGGAATGTTGGTGGCGTGGATCGCGGGAGCGAAATTGGTCGCATAGTCATCGCGGTAGAAGCTGATGTCGAGGCTGCCGAGCGGAACGTCGACGCCCTCGATCTCCTTGATCTCCTCGGCGAGTTTCTTTGCCAGAAGGTCGCCGCGCGTGACGATGCCGACCAGAGCGAGGTCTTCACAGCCCTCGTTGCGCTCGAGAATCTCGTGCGCGATGCGGGTCATCGCTCGATTGACGGCGGTCTCGTCCATGATGACCGCCTTGGGGGAAGTCGTGCCCATCGATCTCCTTCCTCACATGTCTTGACTGCTGACACAGTCAAAAAAATAGATGCCCGACCGCTCAAAGCGGACCAGACACCCACAGGAAGGGCTGCTCTTTGGCAGCTATGTAATTCCATGTGGGTATCTCGTACCCCTTTAATGGTCAAAGGATAGTGTAGCCAACCTCGAGCTTAATTGCGAGCATAAATACAGAGCAATCCGCAAACGGAGTCCAATGCTCAATAAACCTATATATATTTGTGGGACGAGCTTGAAAACGCACGCACGAGCTGGCATAATCCCCTCTGCCGCACGCAAATCGGATCTACGTCCAGGGCCGTGGCGTGGGCACTATCGCCAAAAGAGGAATATCTCTGTGTAGATTACGCACAGGGAGCTGCTTCTGTGCTATAGTTCAGGCTTGTTTGTTAACGCGACATGTTCGTTTGTCGCCCAAGGAGGGTCAGTTATGTCCAAAGTTTGCGAAGTTTGCGGTAAGCACCCCGTTGCCGGTCGCTCCATCAGCCACTCTCACCGCGTCACCAACCGTAAGTTCCGCCCCAACATCCAGCGCGTCTACGTCGTCGTCGATGGTCACCGTCGCAAGATGAACGTTTGCTCCACCTGCCTCAAGTCCGGCAAGGTTGCGCGCTCCTAAATAAGGTCTTACCAACAAGTACCTCGGACTCTCCGGGTCAAAGACCTCGCGTTCACATAGAACTTACCAAAGGCGCTCTCCCTACGGAGGGCGCCTTTTTGCACTCATTGGGGACAGGCTTACATGAGCGAAAACACCCGTGTAAGCCTGTCCCCAATGAGTGGGGCGATGCTATAGGAAAGTTTAGTTAAAACGCTTCAGTTTATTGAAGCGTTTTAGTGTGCCTTTTACAGGAATCTGACCGTTCGCCGAATAATTTCTTGCTATCATGCAAGGCGTAGGGTAAATCTCCGATCGCAAGGAGACACAAATGGTGAAAAAGTCACCGGAAAACACTACTCCCGCAATTGTGGACAACGTAGAGGCGCTTGAGGCTAAGCTCGCTCAGATGCGAGAGGCCCAGGCGCTTTTTGCTACGTACACGCAGGAGCAGGTCGACAAGATCTTCTATGAGGCCGCCATGGCCGCCAACAAGGCTCGTATCCCGTTGGCGAAGATGGCCATCGAGGAGACCGGCCGCGGCGTTCTTGAGGACAAGGTCATCAAGAACCACTACGCCGCAGAGTACATCTACAACGCTTACAAGAACACCAAGACCTGTGGTGTCCTGGAGCGCGACGAGGCTTACGGCATCACCAAGATCGCCGAGCCCATCGGCATCGTGGGCGCCGTCATCCCGACGACCAACCCCACCTCCACCGCGATCTTCAAGACGCTGATCAGCCTGAAGACCCGCAACGGCATCATCATCTCCCCGCACCCGGCAGCCGCCAAGTGCACCATCGCCGCCGCCAAGCTCGTGCTCGACGCCGCCGTCAAGGCTGGCGCCCCCGAGGGCATCATCGGCTGGTCGATGTCCCCTCCATCGAGCTGACCAACATGGTCATGCGCGACGTCGACATCATCCTCGCCACCGGTGGCCCGGGCATGGTCAAGGCCGCTTACTCCTCGGGCAAGCCCGCCCTGGGCGTGGCGCCGGTAACACCCCGGTCATCATCGACGACACCGCCGACGTGCTGCTCGCCGTCAACTCCATCATCCACTCCAAGACCTTCGACAACGGCATGATCTGCGCTTCCGAGCAGTCCGTGACCGTCATCGACACCATCTATGACCAGGTTAAGGCCGAGTTCCAGAAGCGCGGCTGCTACTTCGTCAAGCAGGGTGCCGAGATGGAGGCCCTGCGTGCCGCCATGTTCAAGAACGGCGCCCTCGATCACCGCATCCCCGGCATGGCTGCCGCCAAGATCGCCGAGCTCGCCGGCATCGAGGTTCCCGCCAAGACCAAGATCCTGATCGCCGAGGTCACCTCCACCGACCCCGCCAAGGAGGAGTTCTCCCACGAGAAGCTCTCCCCGGTCCTGGCCATGTACCACGCCAAGGACTTCCAGGAGGCCGTCGACAAGGCCGAGCACCTGGTGCTCGCCGGTGGCCCGGGCCACACCGCCTCTCTGTACGTGCACCCCGCCCAGGCCGAGAAGATCAGCCTGTTCGAGCACGTCATGAAGGCCTGCCGTATCGTCATCAACACCCCGTCCTCGCACGGCGGCATCGGTGACCTGTACAACTTTGGCATGAAGCCGTCTCTGACCCTGGCTGCGGCTCCTGGGGCGGCAACTCCGTCTCCGAGAACGTTGGGGTGAAGCACTTGATCAACGTTAAGACTGTGGCCGAGCGCCGTGAGAACATGCTGTGGTTCCGCGCTCCCGAGAAGGTCTACTTCAAGAAGGGTTCCACGCCCGTCGCCCTCGACGAGCTCGGTACCGTCATGGGCAAGAAGCGCGCCTTCATCGTCACCGACCAGTTCCTCTTCAAGAATGGCAACACCCGCGCCATCGAGGCCAAGCTCGACGAGATGGGCATCGCCCACGACTGCTTCTATGACGTCGAGCCCGATCCGTCGCTGCAGTGCGCACGTCGCGGCGCCAAGCAGATGGCCCTCTTTGAGCCGGACGTCATCATCGCCGTCGGCGGTGGCTCCGCTATGGACGCCGGCAAGATCATGTGGATGATGTACGAGCACCCCGAGTGCAAGTTTGAGGACATGGCCATGGACTTCATGGACATCCGCAAGCGTATCTTCACCTTCCCCGAGATGGGCAAGAAGGCCTACTTCGTTGCGTCCCGACCTCTTCGGTACCGGCTCCGAGTGCACGCCGTTCGCCATCATCACCGACAAGGAGACCGGCATCAAGTGGCCGCTCGCCGACTACGCGCTGCTCCCCAACATGGCTATCGTCGACGCCGACAACTGCATGACCGCCCCGCGCGGCCTGACCGCTGCCTCCGGCATCGACGTCATGACCCACGCCATCGAGTCCTACGTCTCCATCATGGCTTCCGACTACACTAAGGGCCTCTCCGAGCGCGCTGCTAAGCTCGTCTTCGAGAACCTGCCTCCAGCTTCACGAACGGTGCCAAGGACCCGCATGCCCGCGAGGAGATGCACAACGCCTCCTGCATGGCCGGTATGGCCTTCGCCAACGCTTCCTGGGCCTCAACCACTCCATGGCCCACAAGCTCGGCGCTTTCCATCACCTGCCCCACGGCTCGCAAACGCCGTCATCCTGACCCGCGTTATGCGCTACAACGCCGCCGAGGCTCCCGTCAAGATGGGTACCTTCTCCCAGTATCCTTACCCCAACGCGCTGCACAACTACGCCGAGATGGCCAAGTACTGCGGCATCGAGGGCAAGGACGACAAGGAGGTCTTCGAGAACTTCATCACGAAGCTCGAGGAGCTCAAGGACTTCATCGGTGTCAAGAAGACCATCGCCGACTACGGTGTTGACGAGCAGTACTTCCTCGACACCCTCGACGAGATGACCGAGCAGGCATTCAACGACCAGTGCACCGGCGCTAACCCGCGCTACCCGCTCATGAGCGAGATCAAGGAGCTCTACCTGGACGCCTACTACGGCCGCGAGCCCCAGGACTACGCCGTCTGCTAGTTTTTAGCACGGTTATTTGCGGCGGGGGTGCACGGGTGTACGCACGCCCCCGCCGTTGCTTCTATCGCATCGTTGAAAGGATGCAATCATGCTGCTCCCCGATTCCAAGACCGAGCTCGTCCGTCGCGGCAACAAGGTCGTTTACGACCTGGGCGACAAGATCGTCAAGGTCTTTAACGAGACCAAGCCCGTCTCCGACGTGTTCAACGAGGCTTTGAATCTTGCCCGCATCAATGAGTGCGGCATCCGCAGCCCCAAGGCTCTCGAGGTTTCCCAGCTCGAGAACGCCAACGGCTGGGCTCTCGTGACCGAGAAGGTTCCGGGCACCACCCTTGCCGAGAAGATGACTGCCGAGCCCCAGCGCTTTGGTGAGTACCTCGAGATGTTCGTCGACCTCCAGATCGAGATCCACGGCTACACCTCCCCGCTGCTCAACCGTCAGCGCGATAAGTTCGCCCGCATGATCGACAGCCTCGATCAGCTCAATGCCACCACGCGCTACAACCTTCAGGAGCGTCTGGACGGCATGACCAAGGAGTTCAAGGTCTGCCACGGCGACTTCAACCCCTCCAACGTCATCGTCGGCGACGACGGCCAGCTGTACGTCTGCGACTGGGCACATGCCACCCAGGGCTCCCCTGCTGCCGACGTTGCCACCACCTACCTGCTCTTTGCCCTCAACAGCAAGGACCAGGCTGAGGCCTACCTGGAGCTCTACTGCGACCGCGCCGATATGCCCATGCAGGTCGTGCGTCAGTGGACGAGCATCGTCGCCGCTTCCGAGCTCGCTCGTAAGCGCAACGTGAACGATGAGTTCCTTAAGACTGGATCGACGTCGTCGATTATCAGTAGTATCTGAGCGATTTATTTCGCATCGGAGGCACAAAGGAAAACCCCGCAGCTCATTTGGGCTGTGGGGTTTTCCTTTACCCGTCGAGCTTATTCACGCAACAAAAAAGACTGCTCCGCATCTCATCCTAAGAGAGATGCGGAGCAGGCCTGCAATTACATCTACTTGCAGAAATGTCGATTAACGGCGTGCTGCCTTCACAAGCTCGGCAACCTTGGCGACGACCTCATCGATCGCCACGTCCTCGCGCTCGCCCGTGGCACGTCCTTGAGCTCGACAGTGCCGTTCTTAAGACCGCGCTTGCCGAGCACTACCTGATACGGGAAGCCCATAAGGTCGTTGTCGGCAAACTTAAAGCCGGGGCGCTCGTCGCGGTCATCCACGACAACCTCGATACCCTCGGCGCACAGACCCTCAACGATTTGGTCGCAGACGGTAGCGCACTCCTCCTTCTTGGGATCGAGCGGAATCACCGCGACCTCGTACGGGGCAACGGAGACCGGCCAGACGATACCGTGCTCGTCGTTGTGCTGCTCCACGACCGCAGCAAGCGAGCGGGACACGCCAACGCCGTAGCAGCCCATGATAAGCGGCTTTTCCTTGCCATCCTCGTCCATAAAGGTGGCACCCATGGCCTCGGAATACTTGGTGCCCAGCTGGAAGACTGGGAGACCTCGATACCGCGGGCAGCGGAGAGCGGCTTGCCGCAGTGCGGGCAGGGATCGCCGGCAACGACGGTGACCAGATCGGCCCACTCGTCGACGGTAAAATCGCGCTCGGGGCAGGCACCGGTAAAGTGATAGTCGACCTCGTTGGCACCGCAGGCCACTGCTTGGACTCACGCAGGCTCTCGTCGCAGACAGACGAATGCCCTCGGGAAGGTTAACCGGTCCGATAAAGCCCTTATGCAGACCGTAGGCTGGAGCTCCTCGTCGGTCATCATGCGATAGCCCCTGCCAAAGACGTGCTCGGCCTTGCAGTCGTTGAGCTCGTGATCGCCCGGAACGATGGCCACAACGGGCTTACCCTCGGCATCGATCAGCGCCAGGGACTTGCGCGTGCCGTTCTCGGGGAACCCAAAGAACTTGGCAACGGCCTCGATGGTGCCCATGCCCGGAGTCTCGACCTTGGTGAGCGTACCGTCGCCGGGACTCGGTCACAACGACCTTGGTGCTTGCCGCCTCGTCGTCGGCAGCAAAGCCGCAATCGTCGCAGTAGACCAGCGAAGCCTCGCCGGCCTCGGCCAGCGCCATATACTCGACGGAGGTGTCACCGCCGATCTCGCCGGAATCGGCGACGACGGGCAGGGCCTTGATGTAGCAGCGCTCGCAGATATTGGCGTAGGCCTGCTTCATCTTGTCGTACTCCTCCTGCAGGCTCTCCTGCGTGGCAGAGAAGCTGTAGGCGTCCTTCATGATGAACTCGCGACCGCGCATCAGGCCAAAGCGGGGACGGAATTCGTCGCGGAACTTATCCTGGATGTGATAGAGATTCACCGGCAGCTGCTTGTAGGAACGCAGTTCATTGCGCACCAAGGCGGTCACGGTCTCCTCGTGCGTGGGGCCGAGCACGAACTCGCGGCCGTGGCGGTCATCAAAGCGCACGAGCTCCTTGCCATAGGCATCGATACGGCCGGACTCACGCCACAGCTCGGCATCGACCATGATGGGCATCATGAGCTCCTGGGCGCCGGCAGCATCCATCTCGTCGCGCACGATGTTCTCGATCTTGCGAATCGAGCGCCAAGCAAGCGGCAGATAGGAATAGAGACCGGCGGCCTCCTTGCGAATCATGCCGGCACGAAGCAGCAGGCGATGGCTCGCAAGCTCGGCGTCGGCCGGATCCTCTTTGAGCGTCGGAGCATAAAGCTTAGACATATACATTGCTCGAGTCATTTATTTCTCCTCAATAAGCTTGTCGACCTCGGCCATTAGCGCGTCGACAATTTGGTCCTCAGCTACTTTACCAATGATCTGGCCGTGCGAAAAGAGCAGGCCCTGACCTCGTCCGCAGGCAACACCCAAGTCGGCGTCAGAGGCCTCGCCGGGGCCATTGACCGCACAGCCCATCACGGCGATCGAAAGCGGCGCGGAGTAGTTCTTAAGCCGCTCGGTGACCTCCTCGGCGATAGGAATGAGGTTAACCTGGCAGCGAGCGCACGTGGGGCACGATACGATCTCGGGGCCACGGCGGCGAAGACCCAGCGACTGCAGGATACCCCAGGCGACCGGCGGCTCCTCGACCGGATCGGCCGTGAGCGAGACGCGCATGGTGTCGCCAATGCCCTCGGAAAGCAAAATTCCCAGGCCCACAGAGCTCTTAATGGTGCCCTGGAGCTTGGTTCCGGCCTCAGTCACGCCCAAATGAAGCGGAACATGGGGGATTTCGCGCGACAGGGCACGATAGGTGTCAAGCGTCGTGGACACGCTATGAGCTTGGCGGAAAGCACGATATTGGTAAAGCCGCGATCCTCAAAATGTTTGACGAAACGCTCGCTCGACATCACAAGCTTTTCGGGCTGCGTAAGGTCATCGCGCTCGGCGATATCCTGCTCAAGCGAGCCGGCGTTCACGCCAATGCGAATCGCGCACCCAGCGGCGCCCGCGGCATCGATCACGGCATCGACCTTGGCCCAATCGCCAATGTTGCCGGGATTGATGCGGAGCTTAGCGGCACCGGCCTCCACGGCGCCAATGGCGAGCTTATGGTTAAAGTGGATATCGGCAACGATCGGCACCGGAGACTCCGCACAAATCGTGCGAAAGCCCTCGAGCGCAGCCTCAGTGGGCAGCTCACGCGCACAACATCGCAACCCGCCTGGCAAGCGCACGCACTTGAGCAAGCGTTGCCTGGCGTCGGCGGTATCGGTGCAGGTCATGGACTGAACCACCACCGGAGCGCCGCCGCCTATCTGCACGTCGCCCACAAACACGGGGCGCGTCAGCTCGCGCGGCAAAGGATGGGACAAAGACAATCCAAACACTCCCCTACAAAATAAATCGAAGGACGTCGGAACGAAGCATATAGACAAACAGCAGCGCAAAGAGCGCGATGCCGACATAACTGACGATTGTCTGCACCTTGAGTGGCAGCTCGCGACCGGCGACCTTTTGAATGATCTCGATAACCAGCTTTCCCCCGTCGAGCGGCGGAATGGGCAGCAGGTTCATAAAGCCCAGCGAAAACGAGATGAGCGCGGCAAACGTTAAGAATGTCGCGGGACCGGCGGCAGCGCCTGAGAAGACATGACGCTGATGCCAACAATCGAGCTGGACTGATCGAGTATCTCCATCGTATGCTGCGGTTGCAGCAGGCGCATAACGCCCTCGGCAGTCTGCTGAACATAGGAGAACGACAGGCGCGCCGAGGTGATAGGGTCCAAATGGACCACTTGCGTGGAGGCATAAACGCCCAAACGCTCGCCCTCCCTGAGCGCGACCGAGGTCGAAAGTTTCTTACCGTCGCGCTGGTACTCAATGGCGATATCGTCCTGACCGGCAGCCTTGCCGATGGCATCATACACATCCATCCAGCTGGAGCAGGACACGCCATCGACACTAAGAATAGCGTCGCCGGCCTCAATGCCCGCCTTGGCGGCTATAGAGCCTTCTTCAACCTGACCGATCACATTGCTATCGACCGGCACCGATACGCCGGCGATAGAGTAGATGCTCATAAGCAGCAAAAAGCCCGTCAGGATATTGACGAGAATGCCCGCGAGCAGCATAAAGGCACGCTTGAGAAAACCCTGGCCCAGATAGGTATGCGAACGCTCCTGCTCGAAGAACTCCGAAGCAGTGACCGGCAGCTCCCACACATCGCCCTCGGCAGTCGCATGCTCTCGATCGAACTTGCGGCCGTCAAAGGTGGTATATCCTGCAGCATCGCGCGGCAGCGTCTGGTACCTAACCGGATAATAGCTGGGTGAAGGCTTCTCCCCTTCCTCGTACCAAGGCGCAATGGAACCCCAGCCCAAAAGCAAGGCACAAGCCTCGAGAACATCCTCCTCGGGCAGTTCCAGCTCGACGGAAAGGTCTGCAACCGAAACGCGACCATGACGATAGATCGCCGCAAGCACACGGTCGGCGCACGAGACATCGGTCGGGTCCATACCGCAGATAGCGGCATAGCCACCCAGCAGCAGCGGCGTCACGCCAAACTTGGTACCGATGCGACGCGACGTACGATGAATGTCAAAGCGGCACGGCAGGCCTAAGAAAAACTCGGTGACGCGCACGCCGCACGCACGGGCCGCCAAAAAGTGGCCGCCCTCATGCAGAAACACGAGGACGGATAGCATCAAAAGGCCCCAAAAGACTGAGGAGAGAACGCTCAGAACAGTATCCATAAAACGAAAAGCAATCCTTACGATGAGGAACGGGTTGCAGCAAGCACCTCGGCGGCCTTGGCGCGAGCCACGTATCGATATCGCGAAGCTGCTCAAACGATGCGACCGCCTGCGTATCGTGTGCATCCATGCACGACTCCACGATGCGGTCGATATCGGTAAAGGTGCAGGCATCGTGCAGGAAGCATCGACGGCAACTTCGTTGGCGGCATTCAACACGCATGGCATGGTGCCGCCCGTCTTGCCGGCGCGCTCGGCCAGCGCCAGGCAGCGGAACGTGTCCATATCGGCCGCGTCGAAGGTAAGCTGCCCCAACTCACGAAAATCGATTCGCGGCGCCGGAGTATCCAGCGCTCGGGATACGAAAAGGCAAACTGGATGGGAATGCGCATGTCGGACGCACCGAGATGCGCCATCACGGAGCCGTCGGCAAACTCGACCATCGAATGAATCTTTGACTGACGCTGAACGACCACGTTGATAAAGTCGAGGTCGCAACCGAACAGATGCATCGCCTCGATACGCTCCAGGCCCTTGTTCATAAGAGTCGCGGAGTCGATGGTGATCTTAGCGCCCATGGCCCACGTGGGATGTGCCAGCGCATCGGCGCGTGTCACGCGATTGAGCTCGTCGCGCGTACGACCAAAGAACGGACCACCCGAGCAAGTGAGCCAAATACAGTGAGCCTCGCGCGGATTCTCCCCCAGATAGCACTGGTAGATGGCGGAGTGCTCGGAGTCGACCGGGATAAGCTGGCCCGGCTGCGCCAACGGCATCAGCAAGTCACCGCCAACGACGAGCGACTCCTTATTGGCGAGGGCAAGGCGCTTGTTCGTGGTCAGCGCCGCATGGCTCGCTTCAAGCCCGGCAGCGCCCACAATGGCAACAAGCACACAGTCGACGTCATCGCGACGTGCGAGCTCACAAACTGCCTGCGCACCAACACCGAGCTCGTGCCCTCGGGCAGCTCCTGCAGCACAGCGTCCGCACCATGGGAAACATCGGCCACGGCAACGGCCGGAACCGAAAACTCACGGGCAAGCGCAACAAGCTCAGCGGTACTGGAATTAACGGAAAGCGCCGTCACCTGCAGACGGTCGGCATGCTGACGGCAAACATCGAGCGCCTGGGTGCCAATAGAGCCGTACAGCCCAAAATTGCAACCCGCAGACGGCCATCGGGGGCGTACGTCGTCTGAAAGGCCATTACAGCACGCCTCCGATCATCAAAAGCAGCTGCGCGGTAATGCAGCCAAAGATAAGCGAGTCGCTACGATCGAGCATGCCGCCATGGCCCGGAATAAGGTTGCCAGAATCCTTGACGCCCACGCCACGCTTGATGCGTGACTCGATGAGGTCACCGATAACGCCCAGGATGGACACAACCACGCCGCAAAGCAGCGCATAGGGCAAGCTCAGCTTATAGAAATGCGTCGCCCACAAAATAAGCCAGATAAGAACCGAGCCCAAGATGCCGCCGACAAAGCCCTCCCAGCTCTTTTTGGGAGAGATCTTGGGGACCATCTTGTGCTTGCCGATACGGCTGCCCACGATGTAGGCAAACGAATCGGAGACCCAGAGAGACGCGCAAACACCCACCGAAAGCAGGGCGCGGCAAAACCGGGCACGGCATCGCGCAGCAGCACGATGGCCGACAGCATAAAACCGGTGTAGATGGGACCCATGAGTGTCACAGCCACATCGGATATGCGGGTACGCGACGAACAGACATACCAAATGCCCACCGCAAGCATCAATGCAAAAAGCAGCGCATTCAACAGCAGCGAGTCGCCCAGCGCCGAGAGCGGAAAGAGCACGGCGGCAGCGATACCCAGGCGCTCGTTGGCCACCTTGCCATCGAGCTTCGTCATGCGGAAATACTCAAAGCAGCACAGGCCGCTCATGACGGAGACGAAGATGGCGGTGGGAACGATACCCAAAACCAGGCAGAGAATAAATACGACGGCGTAGACGATACCTGCGGCGGCACGGGTAATAAAGCCGGCAAGCCACGAAGTCGCGGCCGCGCCGCTCTTGGCGGTAGGCGCCTTGGGAGCAGACGCCTTGGGACGATCGGACACGATTAAGCCTCCTCGGTCTTGCTCAGTCCACCAACCTACGGTCGCGGCCCTGATAGGCCAAAATGGCGTTGACAAGACCCCAACGATCAAAGTCGGGCCAATAGGTATCGGTGACATAAAACTCGGAATAGGCAACCTGCCACAGCAGATAGTTCGAAAGGCGAAGCTCGCCGGAGGTTCGAATCACAAGCTCAGGATCGGGTAGCCCAGCGGTGTACAGGTGCGAAGCAACCATATCATCGTCGATAGCGGCCGGAACGATCTTTCCGGCAGCGGCATCGAGCGCGATCTGACGGACGGCACGGGTGATCTCGGCACGGGCTCCGTAGTTGACGGCAAGTGCCAGCGTCATGCCGGTATGGTCGGCACACTCGGCAAGACCTCGCTCAAAGACATCGCGGGTCTTCTTGGGCAGTGCGGATATATCGCCCAAAAAGACAACGCGCACGTTTTCGCGCTTAAGCAGCGGCAGCTCATCGATAAACGTCTTAGCAAACAGATGCATTAAAACGTTGACCTCATGCTGAGGACGATTCCAGTTTTCGGTGGAAAACGCATAGACCGAAAGGACGTCGACGCCCAAACGCACGCATGCGGTAATAATCTCGCGCAGGGAGACGATACCGGCCTTGTGTCCCTCGGTGCGGGCAAGACCGCGCGCCGTGGCCCAGCGACCGTTACCGTCCATGATGCACGAAATATGATGCGGAATCTTATTGAGGTCAAGGTCGGAAAAACCGACGCCCGCAGGGGCGTCGGCAAAGTACTCGACCAGTTTGTTCTCGTCGTATTGCACCTTAGATCTCCATGACCTCGGCTTCTTTTTCCTTCAGAAGCTCCTCGACCTTGGCAACATACTCATCGGTATGCTTCTGGACCTTGGCCTGCTCGCGACGGACATCGTCCTCGGTGAGCTCTTCGTCGCGCTCGAGCTTGTTGTTAAAGTCGCGACGGATGTTGCGAATGGAGACCTTGGCCTGCTCGGCATACTCGCGGCACTCCTTGACGAGCTCGCGACGACGCTCCTCGGTGGGACCGGGAACGGCAGGCGCACGACGGTACCGTCAGAGTTGGGAGTAATGCCCAGATCGGAAGCGCTGATAGCCTTCACGATTGCGTTGACGAGCGCCTTGTCCCAGGGCTCGATAAGCAGCATGTGAGCCTCGGGGGTCTTAACGGCGGCAACCTGGGTAACCGGCGTGGGAACACCGTAGTAATCGACCGAAATGTCGGACAGAATGTTAGCGTTGGCGCGGCCCGTGCGAACCTTGGAGAAGTTGTGCTTGAGGGACTCGAGCGACTTGTCCATGTGGGCGGTGATATTCTCTGCCATGCTTAATCCTCCTGATAGACGAGCGTGCCGACGGGCTCACCCGAAAGCGCGCGTTTGACGGTGTCCTCGCCATCGATGTTGAGGACCAAAATCGGCATACGGTTATCCTGGCACAGCGCCGTGGCCGTGGAATCCATAACCTGCAGACCGCGGACGAGAACCTCGTGATAGGTAATCTTGTCAAAACGGACGGCATCGGAACACTTGACAGGATCCTTGTCGTAGATGCCGTCAACCTTGGTGGCCTTAATCAGAATCTCGGCACCGATCTCGCAGGCACGAAGAGCCGCGGCGGTGTCGGTCGTAAAGTACGGATTGCCCGAACCGGCGGCAAAAATAACGACATTACCCTTGGAAAGGTGGTTGATGGCGCGACGGCGAATATAGGCTCGCAGATCTCATTCATCTGGATAGCGCTCATCACGCGGCAGGGAACATCGTTGTGCTCAAAGGCATCCTGCAGGGCAAGCGCGTTCATAACGGTTGCCAGCATGCCCATGTAGTCGGCCTGGGCGCGCTCCATGCCACCGGCAGCGCCGGCCATGCCGCGGAAAATGTTGCCGCCGCCGACAACAACGCCGACCTCATGGCCAACGGCGAGCAGCTCCTTGACCTGCTTGGCAAGATGGTCGGTAATCTTGGGGTCGATGCCATATTGGCCGTCGCCCATCAGTGCTCGCCGAAGACTTCAGAAGCACGCGTTTATATCGGATGTCGGACAAAGCGATCCTCCTTTAATTAGACTCTCAATATGATAGCAAAGGCTCTGATAAGAGCCATGAAAAAGCAGGCTGTGAGTAAAACCCACAGCCTGCTCATTACCAGCTACAAGAGCTTATTTACTCGCCACGGACCAGACGGTCGAAGGCAACGACGGTAATGCTATCGCCGAGCTCCTTGGAGACCTGCTCAGCGTACTTCTTGATGGTGAGGGAGCTGTCCTTGATGAACTCCTGCTCGGTGAGCACGGACTGCTTGTAGAACTTCTCCAGACGGCCAACAGCCATCTTCTCCTGGATAGCCTCGGGCTTGCCGGACTCGGCAGCCTGAGCCATGTAGATCTCCTTCTCGTGCTCGACGGTCTCGGCCGGAACCTGATCGCGGGTAGCGCAAATCGGGGCGACGGCGGCAACCTGAAGGGCAACGTCGTGAGCGAAGGTCTTGAAGGACTCGGCCTGAGCGGTCTCGGCCTTCTCGAAGGCGAACTCGACGAGGACGCCGATCTTACCACCCATGTGGATGTAAGAAGCGAGAGCGCCGTTCTCGGCCTTGCGAGCGGAGAAACGAGCGATCTTCATGTTCTCGCCCATGATGTGAATCATCTCGGTGAGCTCGGAGGAAACGGTCTCCTCGCCCATCGGCTTCTCGAGCAGAGCATCGACATCGGCCGGCTCGGTGGTAGCGACAACCTCGGCGACCTTGGAAGCAAAGCCGGTGAACTTGGCGTTGGAGCCGACGAAGTCGGTCTCGCAGGAAAGCTCGAGCAGAGCGCCGGACTTGCCGTCCTCGGAGACGAACGCGGCGACAGCGCCTCGTTGGTCTCACGACCAGCCTTCTTGGCAGCCTTGGCGAGGCCGTTCTTGCGCAGAACGTCAACAGCGACGTCCATGTCGCCGTCAGCCTCGACGAGAGCCTTCTTGCACTCCATCATCGGGGAGTCGGTCATCTCGCGGAGCTGCTTGACCATAGCGGCAGTAATCTGGGCCATTGTGGTTCCTTTCAAAGAGATGAAAAAGACTTAAATAGGACTGATTACTCGGCCTTGGGCTCGGCGGCCATCTCGGCCTCGGAGACCTGCTCCTTACCGGAGCCAGCGAGGCAGGCGTCGGCCATGAGCTCGCACATAAGGGTGACAGCGGAGATGGCGTCATCGTTGCAGGGGATGCCGTACTCGACCTCGTCGGGATCGGAGTTGGTGTCGATCAGAGCGACGACGGGGATGTTCAGGCGCTGGGCCTCCTTGATGGCGTTCTCCTCGCGCTTGGTGTCGATGACGAAGAGAGCCTGGGGCAGACCCTTCATGTCGCGGGCGCCACCGAGGTTGGTCTGGAGCTTAGCGAGCTCCTTGCCGAGCACTGCCTGCTCCTTCTTGGGCAGCACTGCCATGCGGCCGTCCTCGACCATGGCCTCGAGCTCCTCCATGCGGTTGATGCGGGAGCGGATGGTGACGAAGTTGGTCAGCATGCCGCCGAGCCAACGCTGGTTGATGTAAGGCATGTTGGCGCGCTCAGCGGCGTTCTTAACGGCTCCTGAGCCTGCTTCTTGGTGCCGACGAACAGCACGTTGCCGCCCTTGGCGACGTTCTTGACGAAGGTGTAGGCTGATCGGCATCAAGGATGGTCTGCTTGAGGTCGAGGATGTAGATGCCGTTGCGCTCACCGAAGATGAACGGCTTCATCTTGGGGTTCCAGCGACGGGTCTGGTGACCGAAGTGGCAGCCGGCCTCGAGCAGGGTGCGGATATTAATCTTGGTAGCCATATTAAACCTCCTGTGGTTTGCCTCCGCGCGGGGTCATCCTCCAAAACCAACCCGGACATGTGCTACCAAAGCCCGGGCACCACGGTATGAAGTAGCCGCGCGTGCGTGATAAAAACCTGTTGCCGTGAAGCAACCCGATGAATGATAGCAGGATTGCCTCTTCCTGCCAACCCGCAATCAAAACCACACACCTCGGTGCGGCGCGGGAGGCCCTTCTCCTACTCGCCGCGGGGGTGTGCCTGACTCACGGCACGCTTGAGTCGGTCGGGCGTGAGGTGCGTATAGATCTGCGTCGTGGACAAGCTCGCATGCCCCAGCAGCTCCTGAACCGAGCGCAGATCCGCGCCGCCCTCGAGCAGGTCGGTCGCAAAGGTGTGGCGCATCGCATGCGGGGCGATGTCGGCAGGAATGCCGGCAAGTGCCGCAAGCATGTGGAAACGCCTCCTCAGCATGGCGGCACTCATGCGGTTTCCGCGCGCCGAGATAAACAGCGGATGCACGCCGTTCGCATCGTCGCTGCGCTTTGCCTGCGCAAGGAGCTGTAGCCTCCCTTCCTCAATATAGCGGCGGGTAGCCTCGAGAGCGCGCCGATAGAGGGGCACGATACGCTCCTTGCTCCCCTTGCCCCAAAGTCGCAGCGTTCGCTCTGACCAAGCAATGGACTCCACGTTGAGCGCCGCGAGCTCCGAGATTCGCGCGCCGGAGGCATAGAGCAGCTCGAGCATCGCTGCATCACGCAGCCCCGAAGGCGTCGAGGTGTCGGGGGCCTCGAGCAACGCCTCGACTTGCCGGGTCGTCAGCACACCGGGAAGATCGCGCGGCAGTTTGGGCGAGGATATCGCCGAGACCGCATCGCCCTCAACGATTCCCTCGGCAGCCATCCACCGATAGAGCGAGCGAATGGCAGACAGATGCGCCGCAAGGGTCCGAGCCGCCACCTGGCCACGCGACAGCTCGGCCAAATAGGAGCGAACGGTCCGTACGTCGGCGACGCGAGCGTCGATGCCCTCACGGTCGCACCACGCGGCGAAGTGCTCGAGCCGCGAGGCGTAGGCGGTTACCGTATTGGGAGCGAGCCCTTCGACGCGTGCAATGTAGGCGATGAACGAGTCGACGGCATCGTACAGGTCAAAGGCTATGACCTCTCGCCTCCAAACAGATCGGAGCGCGATTCAGATAAGCATCCAGGGCCTTAAGGGCGCGATCCGCGTAGGCCTGGTAACGATCGCGCTTGCTGCGACGCTTACCGTCCTCGAGCGGCGGCACGAGCCAAAGTTGACGTGCATGGGCTGATAGCCCACCGTAGCCGGATCGGTCGCATAGCCCACGAGTGCGCCTAGGGCGCCCACGCGCGGCAGCTCAACAGGCTCCGCCTCGATTGCCTCGGCATAGGTGTTGAGCGCGGCGAGCAGACCCGTCGCCACGGCCTCCATATACCCCTCGGTACCGGTAATCTGGCCGGCAAGACGCACGCTCGTGCCGGGCACGGCAAAGGTGCCATCGAGCACGTGCGGCGCATCGACAAAGGTGTTGCGGTGCATGACGCCGTAGCGGAAGAACTCGGCGTTCTCCAGGCCGGGAACCATATGGAAGACGCGCTTCTGTTCGCCGAAGGTCAGGTTGGTCTGGAAGCCAACCAGGTTATAGGCGGTCTTCTCCTTGTTCTCGGCGCGCAGCTGAATTGCCGCCCAGGGACGGCGACCGGTGCGCGGGTCGGTGAGCCCGACGGGCTTCATGGCGCCAAAGCGGATGGCATCCTTGCCCGTGCGCGCAACCTCCTCGGCAGGCTGGCAGGCCTGGAACAGGTCACCGCCCTCAAAATCCTTGAGCACCACGCGATCGGCCGTGGTGAGTGCCTCGATAAAGGCCTCGTACTCTTCCTTGTTGAGCGGGGCATTGAGATAGTCGCCACTCCCCTGCTCCTCGTAGCGCGACTGCGAGAACAGCACGTCCATATCGAGCGTCGAGGCATCGACGATCGGGGCGGCCGCGTCAAAGAACGCCAGGGCGTCACCACCGACAAGCTTCATGACCTCCCCGCTCAATGCCGGCGAGCACAAGGGGCCCGCGGCGATAACCACATGACCCTCGGGGATCTGGGTGACCTCACCGTGGACGACCTCGATATTGGGGCGGGCGGCAACCTCGGCCTCGACGAGCTCGGAAAACTTGACGCGGTCGACCGCCAGGGCGCCGCCAGCGGGAACGGCCGCACGATGAGCGCAGTCGAGCAGCACCGAGCCCATGCGCTCGAGCTCGGCCTTCAGCAGGCCGGCGGCGGAATCGGGACGGGTCGACTTAAACGAATTGGAGCAGACGAGCTCCGCCAAGTGATCGGTATGGTGGGCAGGAGAGCTCACCTGCGGGCGCATCTCGCACAGCTTTACGGCGAACCCGCGATCTGCCAGCTGAATCGCGCATTCCGATCCCGCCAGACCGCCACCGATAACCGTCACCTGATCAAACAGCATCTGCAAACACCTTTCTAATTGACACGTTTTCCATTGTGACCGAAGGGCGTCTGGGCGTGAAGGGCAAACTTGGAGGGCGCATACCTTCCATCCATCATGCGCTCGATGAGGCCCTCGAGCTCGAGCGAGCCCAGGAGCTTGAGCACGCCGACGGCATCGAGGGAGACGAGTGTGGCGATGTCTTCAACCTTGAGCGGCGAGGCGATGAGGGCATGCATCACAGTCTGCTGTGTGGCATCCAGGTCGGCGATGCGGGCGCATCGGGACGCGAATAGCGCAGGGTACCGTAGATTCGAGAGATGGCCATCTCGATGGACTCCTCGTCAATAATGCAGCAGGCCCCGTTGGCAATGAGATAGTTGGTCCCGCGCGACTCGGGCGACAAAATGGAGCCCGGTACCGCAAGCAGTTCGCGCCCCAGGTCCATGGCGGCCTCGGCGGTAGAAAACGTTCCGGATGGCATGCCGGCCTCCGATACAAAGAGCGCCTGCGACAGCGCAGCGATCACGCGGTTGCGGCGCGGGAAGGCAAACTTGCGCGGCCCCATGCCCCACGGCGAGATGGACACGACCGCGCCGCCCGTATCGAGCGTACGGGCGATAAGCCCCGCGCTCGAGCGCGGGTAGACCACGTCGGCGCCCGTACCCAAAACTAAGACGTGCCTGCCCCCGGCGTTGACCGCGGCCCAACCCGAGGCTGGTCGGCAGCGACCGCACCGCCCGAGACCACCGTCACCCCCGCTTCCACGGCAACCTTGGCTGCAAGCTCCGCGACGGCAAGACCGTAGGGAGACGCCTTGCGCGCACCGATAATCGAGAGCGCCGGCGTCGAGAGCACCTCCGGGTCGCCACGGACGAACAACGTCTGCGGCACATCGGAAAGTTCCAGAACAGTAGCGGGAAACAGCCTATCACCGGGATGCAGTTCATAGCGGACCTCACCCATCACTGGTCCCTCCTTCCCTGATACATCGCGGCCTCGAGCACATGATCTTGCGTCACCCGCTCGCTTTCGGCGACATCGGCGATCGTGCGCGCGATGCGCACCAGGCGCACGATGCCGCGCCCCGTGAGATGCGTGCGCTTCGACAGGCCGAGCACGCACGTTTCCGCCGCCTGATCGAGCGCAAAGGTCGACACAACACCATCGATAGAGCGGGACTCATCGTCCTCGGCCTCAGCGTCCGCATCGTCCATATGAGTCTCGCGCCAGGCACGAAAAGCCCGACCGCGGACAACGTAGTCGCGCAGCTCGGCCGACGACATGCCCTCGGCGCCCTCGATAATCACCTGCGGATCGGGGCGGGACACGTCGATCATCAGGTCGATGCGGTCGGCCAAGGGACCACGCAGCTTGGACCGATAGCGCTCGACCATCGATGCCGAGCAACGACACGGAACCTCGCGATCGCCCAAAAAACCGCAGGGGCAGGGATTGCTCGCCGCAAGCAGCTGAAAGCGCGAGGGAAACGTAAAGGCGCCATCGACGCGCACGATTCTGACATAGCCGCGCTCGATAGGCTGACGAAGCGTCTGCAGCACACCGGTGGGAAACTCGGCAAGCTCGTCCAAAAAGAGCACGCCGCCATGGGCAAGGCTGATCTCGCCCGGATGCACCGGGCGCCCTCCGCCAATAAGGCCCGCAGTCGAAATGCTGTGATGGGGACTACGAAACGGCCGATGCCCCGCAAGCAGGCCATCGATGTTCTCACCCAAGACCGAATGGATACACAATGCCTCCTGCTGATCCTCGACGGAAAGCTCGGGCAAGATACCCGTCATGCGGCGCGCAAGCATGGTCTTGCCCGATCCCGGAGACCCAATCATAAGCAAGCCCAGCTCCCCTGCCGCCGCAAGCGCCATGCCACGCTTGGCGACCTCCTGCCCCAACACGTCGGCATAATCGAGCTCGGGCTCAAAAGAGGCCTCGACGCCTCGGAATCCAAATAATGCCGAGCTGCCTCGCCCATACCGCGGGCAAGCTGCGACAGATGATCGATAAAACCGCAGTCGACGCCCGCAAGCGGAACATGCTGGTCGGACCTACCGGCGATAAAAGACAGCCCCATATCGCGAGCCAGTAGCTGGAACGCCACCTCGCCCTTGACGGGAAGCACCGTGCCATCCAAGCCGAGCTCGCCGGCAATGAGGCAGCGGTCGAGATTGTCGCGGGGAATCTGCCCATCGGCCGCAAGCACCGCAATGGCTATCGGCAGGTCAAAGCCGCTACCGGTCTTTCGGATATCGCCCGGCGCCAGATTGACCGTAATGCCCGAGCGCGGGATCTCGAATCCGGCAGAGCGCATCGCGCAGCGAATGCGCCCACGCGACTCCATGACCTCCATACTCGGGATGCCGAGCATTTGTATGCCCGGAATGCCGCCCGCAAGCGAAACCTCGACCGTGACGGGAATCGCCTCGACGCCGCGGATACAGGCTGCGTGAACGGCAAAAGTTTCGAACGCCGTCACGACACCTGCCAATCGAACGCATTGTACTGGTGCTCGATCTCGGCGATATGCCCGCCGCGAATGGTGACGCCCACGGCATCGAAGCGGATTGCCTTGAGCGGATAGTGCTCCATGAGATAACAACTCGCGATGCGACGATAGCGCCGCTGCTTTTGGGCGTTCACCGCTTCCTCGGGAAACACCCGCGTATCGCAATCCAGCGCAACACGCCTGGTCTTGACCTCGGCCATCACCACCACATCGTCGAGCTCGTCGAGCAGCACCAGGTCGGCCTCGCCCTCCGAGCATCGATAGCCTTGTTCCAGCAATGCATAGCCGCGCTCGTTAAAGTAATCGATTGCGATAAGCTCGCCCAGCATACCGAGCTCGCGAGGACTGAGCCCCTTGATAAACTCAGGCGTGATCGACCCGCAATCGAGCTCCCCCTCTTCCCAACGTTCCTTGAGCTGCTGCGTCTTGCTCATTTTGGCTGCGGCACACATGGATCTCCTTTCCCACTCCCTGCATTGCCTCGATAATGAGGGCAGGTTTCATGCGGGTAAGTACCGGAAGCAAACCGAAAACCAACCAAATGCCGACAAATGAGGGGCCGCGCGCAACAATAGCGTTGCACACGGCCCCTACCAGCAGGTTTATAGAACCCTTAAGGTCCCTGTCTCCACAATTGGCCTAAAAAGGCGCTCAGTCTGCAGAAAGTTTCCGCAAAAGCTCACACGATGCAGCGGAGAAAGACCATGTTTGCGAATGGCCTCGATGTGCTCGGGACTCGCATAGCCTTTCGATTCGGCCAAATGGTACTCGGGATACTCGGCATCGTACTCGACCATCATCTCGTCACGCGTGACCTTTGCCATGATGGATGCCGCGGCGATACAGGCGATCTTGGCATCGCCCTTGACCACGTCGCGCTCATGGGGCACGGCGCCCAGGGGGTTACCGTCCATAAGCACGCAATCGGGCTCAAGCCCCGTATCTGCCACCGCACCCGCGACAGCGGCTCGAATGGCGCGGGCCATGCCCATCTCATCGATATCCGCAGGAGCGATATGGCAAAAGCCGATAGCAGTCGCCACCTCGCAATCTTCACCGAGAGCAGCTCGCGGCGCGCCGGCGTGAGCTTTTTGGAATCGTTGATGCCCCAGATGCGCGGCTCCATCGGAAGACACACGGCACACACGGTCAAGGGACCCGCTACCGAGCCACGGCCCACCTCGTCGACGCCCACGACCACGCCATCACCGCCGAGCTCATGCATAAGCTCGTACATGCCGTTGACGCGCTCGCGTTCGGAAAGTTCCTTGGCATGGCGCTTAAGGGCACGTTCGCAAGCCTTGATCACCTGCTGGCGCGGATCCTCGCGATAATGCTCCACGAGGCGGGAATCTCCTCGAACGTGGCGCTCGCCAGCTCGCCGGCAACCTGCGATGCCGAAACCGAGCTCGTCATATTGGCCATACCAGGCCCTCCTTGCATGCAAATCAGATAAAAAGAAGGGCCACCCGAAGGTGACCCTTGTGTCCAAACGAGTGGACAGACGCTGCGATCTTCTTAGCGCTTCTCAGGGATGCGAGCAGCCTTGCCCACCTTGTCGCGGAGGTAGTACAGCTTGGCGCGACGGACGCGACCATGACGAACGACCTCGAGCTTGGCGATCTTGGGGCTGTGAAGCGGGAAGGTGCGCTCAACACCGACACCGAAGGACATCTTGCGGACGGTGAAGGTCTCGCGGGCACCGGCGCCGGCCATGCGGATGACGTCGCCCTGGAAGACCTGGATGCGCTCGCGGTCGCCTTCCTTAATGCGGTAGTGAACCTTGACGTTGTCGGCGACGCGAACCTGAGGAATGTCCTCGCGGATCTGCTGACGCTCGATTGCGCGGATGTAATCCATGTGCAATTCCTTACTCTTCTAGAGGTGCCGTACCACCTTGGCCGGCACGTAGTTGAACAAACGTATTCGAGTATACACGCGCGGGTTTCTGCTGCAAGAACAATTTTTTTACGCAGACAAAAAGACAAAACCCGCACATGATAACCGTCCGCCTCACGAATGAGACGGACGGCATGAAGGGGGGCTACGTTAGGCGTCTGAACCCAAAACGTTACGCGGAGCGCTTCGCCTCGAGCTTGGCCTGGGCGGCAGCCAGGCGTGCGAGGGGCACGCGGTAGGGCGAGCAGGACACATAGTCCACGTCGGCCACGTTGAACAGGCCCTTAATGGATTTGGGGTCGCCGCCGTGCTCGCCGCACACGCCAAAGTGCATGTCGGGGTTGGTGGCGCGGCCCTTCTCGACGGCCATGCGCACCAGCTCGAGCACCGCGGTATCGATGGTCTCGAAGGGATTGTCCTTCAGGATCTTCTTATGCATGTACAGCGGGATGAACTTAGCCTCGGCGTCGTCACGCGAGAAACCGAAGGTCGTCTGGGTGAGGTCGTTAGTGCCAAAACAGAAGAAGTCTGCATAATGGGCGATCTCGTCAGCGACCATGCAGGCGCGCGGCAGCTCGAGCATCGTGCCCACGGGAATATTGAGCTCGACGGCCTCTTCGTCGGAAACCTCGGCGATTACGCGCTCGATAACCTCGCGGATCTGGACATGCTCGGCCGTGATGGAAACGAGCGGAACCATGATCTCAGGGCGCGGATCGACGCCTTCCTTGATAAGACGGGCAGCAGCCGTAGCGACGGCGCGAACCTGCATGAGCGGCAGATCGCTAAAGACGACGGACAGGCGCACACCGCGCAGGCCGAGCATCGGGTTGGACTCGACCATACCGTCAATACGACGCAGACGGGTGCGCAGGGCGGCAAGCTCTTCCTCGTTGGCGCCAGCGGCTTCCTTCTTGGTGATGGCGACCTCGAGCTCGCGAGGATCATCCAGGAACTCATGAAGCGGCGGATCGAGCAGCCGGACGACCACATCGCGACCGGACATGGTCTTGAACATCGCCAGGAAGTCCTCGGTCTGAACCTTGAGCAGGTCGGCCAGGGCCTGCTGCTTCACGGTCTCATCGTCAGACAGGATAAAGCTCTGGATGATGTTCTTGCGATCGCCCAGGAACATGTGCTCGGTGCGGCACAGGCCAATAGCCTCGGCGCCAAACTCGAGGGCGAGCTCGGCATCCTCGGGATTGTCGGCGTTGACGCGCACATGGTTGGCATGGCCACAGGTCTCGTCCAGGCGAATCTCGTCGGCCCAGGACAGGATGGTGTCCAGGTCGCCGGTAAGCTCGGCGGAGGCCAGGTCGACGGGACCGTCGACGACGATGCCTGGGTGCCGTCGATGGAGATGACATCGCCCTCGTGCAGTACGCGGTCGCTGCCTCGATGCGCACGACCTTCTCGGCGGCGTCAATATGGAAGCGCTCAACGCCGCAGACGCAGGGCGTACCCATGCCGCGGGCGATAACGGCGGCATGGCTCGTCTTGCCACCGTGGCTGGTCAGGATGCCCTCGGCGGCGACCATGCCCTTCAGGTCGTCGGGGTTGGTCTCCCAACGAACCAGAATGACCTTGTGGCCCTCGTTGGCGCGCGCGACGGCGTCATCGCTCGAGAACACGACCTCGCCCACGGCGGCACCGGGGCTGGCGTTCAGACCGCTGGCCAGCGCCTCGTACTTCTTGGAGGCGTCAAACTGCGGGTGCAGGAGTTGGTCGAGCTGCGCGGGATCGATGCGGCTCACGGCTCCTCGCGGGTGATCAGGCCCTCCTCGACCATTTCGATAGCGATGCGCAGGGCGGCGGTGGCGGTGCGCTTGCCCACGCGGGTCTGGAGCATCCAGAGCTTGCCCTGCTCGATGGTGAACTCGATATCGCACATATCGCGATAATGATCCTCGAGCGTCAGGAACACGCGCTCGAGCTCCTCACCTGCGGACTCGAGGCCCGGGGTGGTCTTGAGGTCGGCAATGGGCTCGGTGTTGCGGATGCCGGCGACGACGTCCTCGCCCTGGGCGTTAACCAGAAAATCGCCGTAGAACTCCTTGGTGCCGTCGGCCGGGTTGCGCGTAAAGGCGACGCCGGTCGCAGAGGTCTCGCCCTTGTTGCCAAAGGCCATGGCCTGCACGTTGACGGCGGTGCCGAGGTCGTCGGAAATGCCATGCTGCTTGCGGTAGATGCAGGCACGCTCGTTCATCCAGCTGCCAAAGACGGCCTGGATGGCAAGGCGTAGCTGAAGCTCCGGGTCGTGCGGGAAGATGGGCTTGCCGTCAGCGACCTCGAGCTCGGGATACAGGGCGGCATCGACGTTCTCGGAGAAGATGCCCTTAAAGGTCTCGACGAGTTCCTGCAGGTCCTCGGCCGAAAGCTCGGAGTCGACGCGAACGCCGGCGACCAGGCGGGCCTGGGTCAGGGCGTTCTCGAACAGGTCGGCATCGACACCCATGACGACGTTTGAGAACATCTGGATAAAGCGGCGGTAGCTATCCCAGGCAAAACGCAGGTTTTGCGTCTGGGCAATGAGACCCTGAACGGAGTCGTCGTTGAGACCCAAGTTGAGGACCGTGTCCATCATACCGGGCATGGAGAACGGAGCGCCCGAGCGAACCGACACGAGCAGCGGATCGGAGGCGTCGCCGAGCTTTTTGCCGCAACGGGCCTCGAGGTCTGCCTCGGCAGCAACGATCTCATCGAGTGCGCCTCGGGCCACACGTTGCCGGCACCGGAGTACTCGACACAGGTCTGGCAGGTAATGGTAAAGCCACCGGGAACCGGCAGGCCGATACGGCTCATCTCGGCAAGGTTTGCGCCCTTGCCGCCAAGCACGAAGTTCATGGACTTGTCGCCCTCAGTGACACGGGTGCCCTGGGCGTCGGTTCCAAAACGGTAAACCCTCTTGCAATCGCTCACGATACTTCCCCTTCCATGCACTTACGCGCACGACCGTGGTAACGAATCGACCCGCCAGATGCGGGCCGTGAGGGAACTATACGGCGGGTTTTGAGCGGGCTTAAGCAGAGGATGCGCGGTTTGGTAAACGTGCTAAAACTGGCGGTAAACGGTAGATAAAGGTGGTTACCTTATGAAGATACCACTGCAAGAGAAATGCAGGTCAGATGCGATATTTTTGCTAAATCGCTTTATCAAAATGCTGCTACTATTAGGCTCGACGGGCGGCGCGGCGGGCACGGGCTTCTTGGATTTCCTCCAAGTGGCTAATGATCTCGGAGGCGCTCTCCTCGATCGCCTTGCCATCGGTACGCACCACAAAGCAGCCTAGGCGCTTCATGAGGGCACGGGCTTCCTCGAGCTCGCTGCGCACACTCTCGGGCTCGGCATAGGAGCCGGCAACGGCACGGGCGTAATCATCGCCCAAGCGGCTATCGCGAATCTCAGAAATAACGTCGACGGTCGAAATTAGCCGAACAGCGCATCGGTCGAACCTCGATGAATCGAACTTGGCGGCTCCATGCCGTGCGCAGAGGGACATTAGCAACCTTGTAACCTTG
>ENA-OQMZ01000077-OQMZ01000077.1-human-gut-metagenome-genome-assembly--contig:-NODE-77-length-36888-cov-3.513996_pt1 | contig 36888 bp, 42 predicted proteins | sample MGYA00242621_ERZ504862 | MGnify/ENA primary metagenome ERZ504862 (study PRJEB26092, sample SAMD00036393) | human gut metagenome | host: Homo sapiens | study: EMG produced TPA metagenomics assembly of...
GGCGCTCAAAAAAGGCAGGCTACGATGTTGTTATCGTAAACAACAACCCTGAAACAGTATACAACAGACTTTGACAACAGCCGACAGACTTTATTTTGAACCGCTCACAACCGAAGATGTTATGGGCATAATAAAGACAGAGAATCCGTTCGGTGTAGTTGTTGCATTCGGCGGACAGACCGCCATTAAACTTACAAAGTTCCTCAGCGACAACGGTGTAAATATTCTCGGCACATCATACGATGCCATTGATATGGCAGAGGACAGAGAGCGTTTTGACGAGCTTCTTGAAAAGTATCACATCAAGCGTCCCCGTGGCGTAACGGTTATGACAACAGACGAGGCTCTCGATGTTGCAGACAAAATCGGTTATCCTGTTCTTCTCCGTCCGTCATATGTTCTCGGCGGTCAAAATATGATTATTGCATTCAACGAAGATGATGTCAAAGAGTATATGGCAATCATTCTTGCACAGAATATTGAAAATCCGATTCTTATTGATAAGTACCTTCAGGGTACAGAGCTTGAAGTTGACGCCATTTGTGACGGTGAAGATATTCTTATTCCGGGTATTATGGAGCATATCGAGCGTGCCGGTGTTCACTCGGGCGACTCAATTGCGGTTTATCCGGCATGGAATCTCTCAGACAGAATGACTCAGATTATTATTGAAAGCTCAAAGAACCTTGCAATCGAACTCCGTACAAAGGGACTTGTAAACATTCAGTACCTTATCTATAAAGACGAACTCTATGTTATCGAAGTAAATCCCCGTTCTTCAAGAACAATCCCTTACATCAGTAAGGTAACAGGTGTTCCTATGGTTGACCTTGCAACAAGAGCAATGCTCGGTGAAAAGCTCAAAGATATGGCTACGGCACAGGCCTTTACAGAAAGAGTCCTTACATTGCGGTTAAGGTTCCCGTATTCAGCTTTGAAAAGCTTATCAATGTTGATAACCACCTCGGTCCCGAGATGAAGTCAACAGGTGAAGTCCTCGGTGTTGCGGGCACACTTGAGGAGGCTCTCTATAAGGGACTCATCGGTGCAGGCTACAAGATGAAGAAAAAGGGCGGTGTGTTCATCACAGTCCGTAATTCGGATAAGGCTGAAATCGGTGAAATCGCAAAGAAATACTACGATCTCGGATTCAGAATCTACGCAACAGAGGGTACAGCGGATGTACTCAAGAAGTATGGTATCGATGCCGTAAGCGTAAAGAAAATTCACGAGTCCAAGACAAACAATACTCTTACACTCATTGAATCGGGCAAGATTCAGTATGTTATTTCAACATCTGCAAAGGGCAGAATTCCTTCAAGAGATTCTGTTAAAATTCGTCGTAAGATGTTGAAAGAAATATTCCGTGTCTTACATCTCTTGATACGGCAAATGCACTTGCAGATTGCCTTAAGAGCCACTATTCACAGCACAGCACGGAGCTTATCGACATTAACCACATGAGAGAGGAAAAGCTTATGTTAAAATTCACTAAGATGCAGGGTATAGGCAATGACTATATCTATTGCAGCACTTTTGATCAGGAAATCAGCAACCCCGAGGCGCTTGCCGTAAGACTTTCCGACAGACATTTCGGTATCGGCGGCGACGGTATTATTCTTGTTTGCCCTTCAAAAGTTGCAGATGCAAAGATGAAAATGTACAACCTTGACGGTTCAGAGGGTAAGATGTGCGGTAACGGTATCCGTTGCGTAGGTAAGTTCCTCTATGACCACGGTATGGTTGATATCAACGAAAAAGACGAAATTACAATTGAAACACTCAGCGGTATCAAGAAACTCAAGGCTTATACTTCAGGCGGAAAGGTTAACCGTCTCAGAGTTGATATGGGCAAGGCTATTCTTGATCCGAAGGAAATTCCTGTTGTTCTCGACGGTGACAAGGTTGTTGACAGACCTGTTGAAATTGCAGGCAAGAACTATAACATCACCTGCGTATCAATGGGCAACCCACACTGCGTGGTATTCATGGACGATATTGATAATCTTGATATTGAAACCGTAGGACCGGAGTTTGAAAACGATAAGCTCTTCCCTGAAAGAGTGAATACAGAATTTGTAACAGTTCTCGATGACCATACAATCAAGATGAGAGTGTGGGAGCGTGGCTCAGGCGAAACATGGGCTTGCGGTACAGGTGCTTGTGCCGTTGCGGTTGCCGCTTGTGAAAACGGTTTCTGCAAAAAGGGCGAAGACATCAAGATTAAGCTCAAGGGCGGCGATCTTATTATCAATTATACTGATGAAACGGTATATATGACAGGTAATGCGGAAAAAGTATTTGAAGGCGAAGTTGAGGTGTAATCGTGGAGATAACCGAACATAAGAAAATAAAAAATATATATTTGTAACAGGCGGTGTCGTATCCGGTCTTGGCAAGGGTATCACAGCCGCATCTCTCGGTAGACTTTTAAAGGCAAGAGGCTCAAGATTGTTGCTCAAAAGCTTGACCCGTATATCAATGTTGATCCGGGTACAATGAGCCCGTATCAGCACGGCGAGGTATATGTAACGGAGGACGGTGCAGAAACCGACCTCGACCTCGGCCATTATGAGCGTTTTATTGATGAGGACCTTAACAAGTATTCAAACCTCACAACAGGTAAGGTTTACTCAAATGTTCTTGAAAAGGAGCGCCACGGCGACTACCTCGGTAAGACAGTTCAGGTAATTCCTCACATCACAAATGAAATCAAGTCTTTTATCTACAATGTAGGTGAAAAGACTAATGCCGATGTTGTAATTACGGAAATCGGCGGTACGGTAGGCGATATCGAAAGCCAGCCGTTCCTTGAGGCTATCCGTCAGGTATCTCTTGAAGTCGGCAGAGAGAACAGCATCTTTATTCATGTAACTCTCGTTCCCTATATCAAGGCAGTGAGGAACACAAATCAAAGCCGACACAGCATTCTGTAAAAGAGCTTCGTTCACTCGGTATCAATCCCGATATCATCGTTCTTCGTTGTGACGAACCTCTTGAGGAGAGCATTTTCAACAAGATTGCACTTTTCTGCAATGTAAAGCCGGATTGTGTAATCGAAAATATTACTCTCCCAACGCTTTATCAGGCACCTCTTATGCTTGAAAAGAGCAATTTCTCAAATGTTGTATGTCGTGAGCTCAATATTGTAACAGACAAAGAGCCTGACCTTTCCGAGTGGGAAGAAATGCTTAGCCGTATCAACAACCGTACAAAGAAATGCACGATTGCTCTTTGCGGTAAGTATGTTGCTCTCCATGACGCATATCTTTCAGTTGCAGAGGCACTTCGTCACGGTGGCTATGAAAATTCCGCCGATGTTGAAATCAAGTGGGTTGACTGCGAACTTCTTACAAAGTACAAGGTTGACGAGCTTCTCGGTGATGTTGACGGTATCCTCGTTCCGGGCGGCTTCGGTAACAGAGGTATCGAAGGTAAGATTATGGCTGCAAAATATGCCCGTGAGCATGATATTCCGTATCTCGGAATCTGTCTCGGTATGCAGACTGCAGTAATCGAATACGCAAGAGATGTTCTCGGCTATGCTGACGCCAACAGCGGTGAGTTTACACCAGAGGGCAAGCATAATGTTATTGACCTTATGCCTGAACAGGAAGGCATTGAGGATATGGGCGGCACAATGCGTCTTGGCGCATATCCGTGTGTTATCAACCCGATTCGCTTATGGCTAAGGCTTACGGTCAGCATGAAATTTCAGAGCGTCACCGTCATCGTTATGAGTTCAATAACGATTTCAGAGAGGAAATTGAAAATGCAGGCATGAAGATTACAGGTACTTCACCTAACGGACTTCTTGTTGAGGCTGTTGAAGTTCCCGACAACCGTTTCTTCGTTGCTGTTCAGTATCACCCCGAGTTCAAGTCACGCCCGAACCGTGCTCATCCGCTTTTCAGAGAATTTATTAAGGCATCACTTGAAAAGTAATTGATTTTTCCACTTAACTTTCAGATTTAAAGGACTGATTTTAATGAAGATTAACAGAAATTTTGACAATCTCGTTCCTAACTATCTTTTTGCAGATGTTGCAAAAAAGACAAATGCATATATTGCGGCTCATCCCGATAAAAAGGTTATCAAGCTTGGTATCGGTGATGTAACTCTTCCGCTTGCTCCTGTTGTTGTTGAGGCAATGAAAAAGGGTGCAGAGGATCTTGCTCACAAGGAAACCTTCAAGGGCTATCCCGATTATGAGGGTTATGAGTTTCTCAGACAGGCTATTTCAGATTATTACAAGAGCTTTGGTGTTGCAGTAGGCGCTGACGAAATCTTTGTATCAGACGGTGCAAAGTCGGACTGCGGTAACATAGGCGACATCTTCTCAAAGGATAATGTTGTTCTCGTAACCGATCCTGTTTACCCTGTATATGTTGACTCAAACATTATGGCAGGCAGAGAAATCGTTTATGCTACATCAAATGAGGCAAACGGCTTTGCCGCTCTCCCTGATGAAAATGTAAAGGCAGACATCATCTACCTTTGCTCACCTAACAACCCGACAGGTTCTGCATACAACGCCGAACAGCTCAAAGCATGGGTTGACTATGCTCTCAAAAACGATGCAATAATCCTCTACGATTCAGCGTATGAGGCATTCATCACAGAGGATCTCCCTCGTTCAATTTTTGTAATCGAAGGTGCAAGAAAGTGCGCAATTGAAATGTGCTCACTTTCAAAGACAGCAGGCTTCACAGGTACAAGATGCGGTTACACGGTAATTCCTAAGGAGCTTGAGCGTGACGGTCACAATATCTATGCAACATGGTACCGCCGTCAGGCAACAAAGTTCAACGGTGTTTCATGGCCTGTTCAGTGTGCTGCTGCCGCTGTATTCAGCGAAGAAGGTCAGAAGCAGATCAAGGAGAACATTTCTTACTATCAGGAAAATGCAAGAATTATCGCATCTGCTCTTGATGAACTCGGCATCTACTACACAGGCGGTAAGAACTCACCTTACATCTGGCTCAAGTGTCCGAACAATATGGGCAGTTGGGAATTCTTTGACCTCCTCCTCAACGAGGCAAATGTTGTAGGTACTCCGGGTGAGGGCTTTGGCGAAAACGGTGCCGGCTACTTCCGTCTTACATCATTCGGTGACAGAGAAAACACGATTGAGGCTGTTGAGAGAATCAAAAAGGTTCTCACAAACCTCTCAAAGTAATTTGATTGAATTCAGATTATTATATTGAATAAAACACACAGCGGATAACCCGAATTTTAAGGTTATCCGCTGTTCTTATACGGTGAGCCGCCCCTACGCAAAAAAAGGACATTCCATTTGGAATGTCCTTTTGATATCATATTAAAATCAGAACTTAATCTTTTCAGCGATATAATCGTTGAGCTTGTCAATTGCAACTCTTTCCTGCTGCATTGTGTCACGGTCACGAACCGTTACACAACCGTCGTCAACAGACTCAAAGTCATATGTGATACAGAACGGAGTACCGATTTCGTCCTGTCTTCTGTAACGCTTGCCGATTGAACCGGCATCGTCATAATCAGTCATAAAGTCGGCTGAAAGCTGTTCATAAACCTTGCCGGCCTGCTCGTTGAGCTTCTTTGAAAGCGGAAGAACGCAAGCTTTGTACGGAGCAAGTGTCGGATGAAGTCTTAACACAACTCGTGTATCCTTTTCGTCAATAACTTCTTCATCATAAGCCTCAACAACAAGAGCAAGGAAAAGACGCTCAACACCGAGTGACGGCTCAATAACATACGGAATGTACTTCTCGTTTGTTGTCGGATCAAAATACTCAAGTGTCTTACCGCTTGTTTTGCTGTGCTGTGTAAGGTCATAGTCTGTTCTGTCGGCAACGCCCAAAGCTCGCCCCAACCGAACGGGAAGAGATATTCAAAGTCTGTTGTGGCCTTTGAATAGAAACAAAGCTCCTCTTTTGAATGGTCACGAAGACGGAGATTTTCTTCCTTAATATTGAGAGAATAGAGCCAGTCACGGCAGAAACCTCTCCAGTATTCAAACCATTCAAGGTCAGTGCCCGGCTTGCAGAAGAATTCAAGCTCCATCTGCTCAAACTCACGAACACGGAAAATAAAGTTACCGGGTGTGATTTCGTTTCTGAAAGATTTACCGATTTGTGCAACACCGAAAGGAACTTTCTTACGGCTTGTTCTCTGAATGTTAGAGAAGTTCACGAAAATGCCCTGAGCAGTTTCGGGACGAAGATAAATTTCATTCTTGCTGTTCTCTGTAACGCCCTGGAATGTTTTGAACATAAGGTTGAACTGACGAATGTCGGTAAAGTTGTGCTTGCCGCAGTTAGGACACGGAATCTCTTTTTCCTTGATGTAATTCATCATTTCTTCATTTGTCCAGCCTGCAACATTTGTACCGTCAAAATCTTCAATAAGGTTGTCGGCACGGTGACGGGTTTTACATTCCTTACAATCCATAAGCGGATCAGAGAAACCGCCGAGATGACCCGATGCAACCCATGTCTGCGGGTTCATAAGAATTGCAGAGTCAAGACCTACATTATATTTGTTCTGCTGAACAAACTTTTTGAGCCATGCGTTTTTGATATTGTTTTTAAGTGCAACACCGAGCGGACCGTAATCCCATGTGTTTGCAAGACCGCCGTAAATTTCGGAGCCTGGGTAAACAAAGCCTCTGTTTTTACACAGGGCAACGATTTTATCCATGGTTTTTTTGCTGTTTTCCATAACTTAACCTCTCTTAACAGATAGATAGATAAAAATAACCACTAAAATAATACAATTATTTGCAACTGTTGTCAAGTAAAAACACCAAATGTTAGCGCATAACAATAGGTTTAAAACAAGAATTAGAAAAAATTTACAAACTTGCCAAAAACCACTTGTAAATGTGAGCATTTTGATATATAATGTAATTACTCGAAATTTGAGTAACAAAAAAGGAGGAATTAGCGATGAAAAAATCATCCAAGGTTCTCAGTTTGGTGCTTGCAGTTCTTATGGCTGTATCCTGTTTTTCAGGCTTGACCATATTCTCTGCATCAGCTGAAGAAACCGACACAAAAATCTATTTTGACGCATCTATCTCCTGCAGATTGGGACAACAAGACAGTATACTGTCACCTTTACGCTGTAGCAGGCGATGATTTACCTGAAACATCTTGGCAGGGTAAGGCAGAGAAATGTAAGAAGGATACTGCTACAGGTCTTTACTACTATGATACTGCAAAATTGAAGTCAGCTGACGGCACAAATCACGGCGGTCTTAAAGACAACGCTGACTATGCTGTAATTTTCTCAACAATTGATACTAAATCACAGAGTCACCAGACCTGTAATGTAACACTCGGCAAGCCTTGTCTCGGCGACACAATTTACCTCACAGGCGGTACAGTTGAGAATACCGAAGATTCATCAAAGCGTGACTTTGCTGCAACATGGAAGAATAACAGCGATAACTACGGTCCGAAGGCTGCAATCACATCACTCGGTCATGTAACTGAGGGCAGATTTCCGATTTACCTTTCAAGAGCAGAAATGGTTGCACAGGCTATTTTCAACTGGGCTGTTAAGAATGCTAAAAACTACACTCCCGAAACTGTAGCTGACATTTGTGCACAGGTTGAGGCTGAGCCAATGGATGTTTACAACGCTTATGCTGAAATGTATGCAACAGAGCTTGCTGATCCCGTAGCTTATCCCGACTGTGCTCCGCTTACAACAGTAGCTACACTTCTCGGCGTTGATCCTTCAGGTACAACAGCTCCTGCAACAGAAGAGCCTACAACTGTTGAGCCCACAACTGTTGAACCTACAACTGTTGAGCCTACAACTGTTGAGCCTACAACTGTTGAGCCTACAACTGTTGAACCTACAACAGAACCCACTACAGAACCTGCAACAGAGCCTGTTGACGCAACACAGTATGTTGTAGCAGGCGTTGAGTCACTCACAGGTTATGAATGGCAGGGTTCTCCTGCACTCGCTCCTGAAAATGTAATGACAAAGAGCGGCGATGTTTATACAAAGACATTTACAGCTGTTCCGGTGGGCAAAAGCTATCAGTTCAAGGTCGTTGCAAACACAGGCGACGAGCAGAAGTGGATCGGTCTTGACGGTACAGACAACAATGTAACTTTCGATGTAGAAAGTGCTTGTGATGTAACTGTAACTTTCAATCCTGCTACAAACGAGATTGCTGTAACAGGTGACGGTGTTAAAATGGTTACAGACCTTGAAATCAACAGCATTACAGTTGTTGGTAACGGCGAAGACAGCTGGCTTAACGGTGTAGCATGGGGCGTTGACGCTGAAGTTAACCACATGACTCAGATTGCTGACAAGGTTTATCAGATTACATACACAGGTGTTGAATCTGCTGATGCTGCATACCAGTTCAAGTTTGCAGTTAACGACGATTGGGCTGCTAACTGGGGTCTTCCTGAGCAGAGCGCAGCTGCTATAGGCAAAGATTTTGACCTTACATTTAATGGTGAAAATATGCTCCTTAACACAGTTTCTGCCGGTTATCCGGAAGATTCACTTGTTGATGTAACAATCACACTTGATCTTACAAACTTTGATTATCCGTCACGCACAGGTGCTAAGGCTAATATTAAGATTGACGGTAACCGTGTTCCGCTTCTCGGCGATGCTGACGGTGACTACTCAATTACAGTTGTAGATGCTACAACAATTCAGAAGATTGCTATCAACCTTATGAGTATTGCTGCTGATGATGCAAATGCATTCAAGACATGTGATGCTAACGAGGATGGCAGAATCTCAATCAAGGATGCTACTATCGTTCAGAAGTACATCGTTGGCGGTTACGAAACAGGCAATGTCGGTTTACCGATTACTGTTGAATAATTAATCGCTGTTGATTAAATTCACAATTGCAATTTACCCCACAGGGTTTTCCTGTGGGGTTATTTTTTGCCGTAAAACAAGGAAATTTTGCCGATAAAGGTGCAAAGTGCAGTAATATGTGGTATAATCATAGTGCAGATGTTCCGCTTTACTCATACGGTGGGGTCGTTCTGAATTTAAGCAGAGTTATATTTTACTTAGACTCCGAGGAGCTGACACTCTGCGTTAATTAAAAATGTCCAAAAAGAAAAGAGGCGAAGGATGTATGTATATTCATGATATTTCGAGAGACACTCTTACAACCGAAACATATCCGGGTGATCCCGAAACTGTTGTGACTCCGCTGAGAAGTATTGATGAAGATGACGAGTGCAATCTTTCGCAGATTTCTATGTGCGTTCATGCGGGCACGCATATTGACGCTCCTCTCCACTTTTGCCCTGACGGTAAAGGGATAACCGATTTAAGGCTTAACACTTTCTACGGAAAATGCACCGTAATAACGGTCAAGGGTGTGCTGACGGGCGAAGATATGGACAAGCTGTTACCGTATTGCCGAAAACGCATACTCTTTCGTGGGAACGGCAAAACATACCTTTCACATTCTGCCGCAATTGTGCTTGCACAAAGCAGGGTGGTGCTTGTCGGTACGGATGCCGAGTCAATCGCACCTCCGTTTGATGAAGTTAAAACACATCTTGAACTTGGCAGAGCGGATATTGCCGTTCTCGAAAATCTCAATCTTTCGGGAGTGGCTGACGGCGAATATGATTTGTGTGCGTTTCCGATAAAGCTCGGCGGAGTTGAGGCGGCACCATGCAGAGCAATACTTTTTGAACAGGAAAAAGGATTAAACTAAGGTGATATTTATGGTAAAAATGGTAGTATTTGATCTTGACGGCACGCTTATGAATTCGCTTACCGATCTTGCTATAAGTGTGAACTACGGTCTGAAACTTAACGGTCTTGAAGAAAAGCCGGTTGAAAATTATAAAACATATGTCGGAAACGGCAGAGAAATGCTCATCAGAAGGGCAATGGGAGATGCGTGGACCGACCACGAGCTTTTTGAAAAGGTCAAGGCTGATTACGACAGACACTATGCCGTTCATTGCAACGACCACACCGCCGCATATGACGGTTGTGCCGAAATGCTTGAAAAGCTTGCAAAAAAGGGTGTAAAAACAGGTGTGCTTTCAAACAAGCCGGATGAATTTGTTGATAAAATGCTAAAAAAAGCATTTCCAAATCACAGGTTTACTCAGGCATGGGGGCAGAAACCACAGTACAAGACAAAGCCCGAGCCTGATGCTCTGCTTGCACTCCTTGATATGAGCGGTGTAACTCCCGAAGAATGTTTCTATGTCGGTGACAGCGATGTCGATGTGTTTACGGCAAACAATGCGGGTGTAAAAATGGCAGGTGTTTCATGGGGATTCAGGGGAAAAAACGAGCTTATGAACGCAGGTGCGCCGTTTGTTGCAGACACAACCGAAGAACTTTTTGACTACATTTGCAAATTTATATAATAGTATGAACAAGATAAACTATCAGAAAGAACTCGACAGGGTGATTGAAAAAATAACGGGGGAGGGAAAAGTCCCAAAACTGCTTTTGCATGTGTGTTGCGCCCCGTGTTCGTCCTACTGCCTTGAGTATCTTTCAAAATATTTTGATATCACGGTCTATTTTTACAATCCGAATATTTCGATTGCGGATGAGTATAATTACCGCCTGAGCGAAGAAAAGCGTCTTGTGTCGCTTATGCCGTTTGAACATCCTGTAAAGGTGGTCGAGGGCGAATATTTGCCCAAGGATTACTTTGAGTATGTCAAAGGCCTTGAAAATGAACCCGAGGGCGGAAAGCGGTGTGAAAAATGTTTCAGACTGCGACTTGAATCCTCTGCACGCTACGCAAAGGAACACGGCTTTGATTATTTCACAACCACGCTTACAATCAGTCCGCTGAAAAATGCGCAGTTGCTCAATTCAATCGGTGCGGAGCTTGCCGAGAAGTACGGCATTCCGTGGCTGTACAGCGACTTCAAAAAGCGTGAAGGCTACAAGCGTTCAATCATCCTTTCAAAAGAATATGACCTCTACCGCCAAAACTACTGCGGCTGCGTCTTTTCAAAAAGGGATAGTGTTACCGCTGAAAACTAAACTGAAAAAACCGATGCGTCATTTTGATGCATCGGCTTTTTATGAATGAAAATAAAATTACAAAAAGATAAATCGTGCAAAATTTACCAATCTAAATCGTCATCTTGCCAAAGGAAATTATCATCATTTTCTTCATTTTGATATTCGCTGTTATCCCAGTTAAAAACAAATTCGCCGCTACTGAAACTGAAACCGTTACGGTCGATATATTCATATTCGCCTGAATCGTAGTTAAAACACCATTTTGCCATAGTAAAACATCCTTCCTTTTTGTTGTAGCATTTTACAATTTTCGTATGCAATATGTTTTATTGCAATGTTCGTTTAAGTAGCAGTTATCACATACGATTCTGGATGTTACCTGCAAAAACAATTCTTTATCGGATGGCGGTTCGTATGGCTTGATTCTTTTAATATCCTTAGGATTTCTGAGTGCAAAGTCAATTTGCTTACCGTTGCTTGTTTTGACATAACGGTAAACTTCTGCGAAGAATGAAACGCAATCGCCAATTTTGTATTCTTCAAATTCGGCATTGCTCATCCAAACATGTTCTTCTTTACCGTCAAAACAAACTCCGTCAGGGAACATTCCTTCTACAAATATACGCTCAAAGCAGATATTGTTCTTTGTTCTTCTTTCAATACGACCTTTGAAACCTAAAGGAATGTTGTAATAACAAGTTTTAAAGTATACCCTAACTTCATGAGATGATTTCATTTGTATATCCAGATACTCATCGTAGGTTAATTTTTCTGCCCCTACAGTTTTATGAAATTCGTCAGGATCAAAATCTATCAGGTAATCATGATCTTTCAGTATTACCTTTTGCCCATAGTATTCGGGAAAAAGTTTTTGCATTTTTGTTTGATTTTCTTTTTTGATGTTGCTTTTCATTTTTGTAACCTCCGTTAATAAGTGCTGTTAAAAACAGCCTGACATGCCAACAAAGGTTAGAATCTTATAGGTTCATTATAGAGTATTCAAATGCTTTTTGCAAGAGGATAGCTATAATTTTATGAAAGACAAATCCCCGTCAGAATTTCTGACGGGGATTAATCGTGTTTGCAAATTATTTAACTGAGATTAACGCATATTAACTTGGTTGTTTTACACAACCGATTTGAGGTATTCGACAATTTCCTGCTGTGTACTCATTTCAAGCACCTTTGCGGTAACTTTGTCTGCCTCTTCTTTTGTCCATGTGGAAATTATTTTTCTCACATTGAGAACTGACGGAGCGGAAACGCTGAATTCTGTGAGTCCGAATGAAATAAGCAACGGAATCATCAGCTTGTTTGCGGCAGCCTCACCGCACATTCCGACTGAAATGCCGTTCTGAACGCCGCACTCAATTGTGCGCTTAATCATTCTGAGAACGCTTGGCTGAAGGGGAGAGTAGAGGTAAGACACATCGTTGTTGCCTCTGTCACAAGCCATTGTGTAGCCTGTGAGGTCATTTGTGCCGATGCTGAAGAAGTCTGCCTCTTTTGCAAGCATATCTGCGATAACTGCTGCAGACGCTGTTTCAACCATAACACCAACCTGAATGTTTTCGTTGAAATTTATGCCCATATTGCGTAAATCGGCTTTGCATTCTGCAACAAGCTTTTTGCCCTCACGAAGTTCATCCATAGTTGTGATGAGTGGGAACATAATCTTGATGTCACCGAATGCGCTTGCACGCAAAATGGCTTTAATCTGTGATTTGAAAAGTTCACGGTTTTTAAGGCAATATCTGATTGCACGGAATCCCATGAACGGATTTTCTTCTTTTTCAAGTCCAAGGTACGGAATGTCCTTGTCACCGCCGATATCAAGTGTCCTGATAATCAGCGATTTGCCCTTTAAGATAAGAGCCGCCTTTTTGTAGGCTCAAACTGTTCGTCCTCTGTCGGAATTGAAGTTCTGTCCATGAACAGAAACTCTGTTCTGAAAAGTCCGACACCCTCGCCGTCTGCGTCAACTGCCTTGACAGCGTCTTCGGGTTTTCCTATGTTGCAGAAAAGTTCATAAACTTCTCCGCTTGCGGATTTTGTTTCTCGTCCCCTGTAATTTTCAAGCTCCTTGCGTTCTGCAAGAAAAGCGTCACGCTTTTTGGAGTATTCTGCAACTGTGTTATCATCCGGATTAACAATTACAGCACCCTCACTGCCGTCAACTACAACTGTGTCGCCGTTTTTCAGGCTTGATGCGACACCCTCAACACTGAGTACGGCGGGAATTTCAAGCGCTCTTGCAAGAATTGCAGAGTGGGAAGTTGTTCCGCCTGTTTCAGTAATAATGCCTGCTATGTTTTCTTTTACAATACCTGCCGTAACAGAAGGAGTAAGCTCCCTTGCAACAAGCACAGTGCCTTTTGGCGCATCGCTTACTTTAATTTCGTTTACTCCGAGAAGAATGCCTAGAACACCGCTCTTGATATCTCTGACATCAGCCGCACGCTGTTTTGTAAGCTCATCGTCAGCTGCCGAGAACATTGCAATAAACATATCGCACATATGCTCAAGAGCAGATTCCGCACATTGACCGTCTGCAATCAGCTTTTCAATTTCACCGCTGAGATACGGATCTTTGATAATCTGAATGTGACCTGCAAGAATTTCTGCCTCTTTTTCACCGGCTGAACTGCGAAGATTTTCTGCCTGTTTTTCAGTATTGTAGCAAAAAGCATCTACTGCTGCCTTAAAACGCTGTGACTCTGCCTCAGTATCTGTTACTGTTCGTGGAGTGTATTCAAGCGAATGTTCTTCAATAAGCATTACCTTACCGATTCCGATACCCTCGGATGCGGCTGTTCCGTGTAGCATAATCTTCACCTCTTGTAACTGGTCTGTCGGGGCCATTATTCGCCAAGACCGCTCTCAATGAGCTGTACTGCCTCTGCAAGTGCCTCGTTTTCGTCAGCACCGTCGCAAACAACTTCAATTTCACTGCCGCACTTGATGCAAGCCGCAATAATGTTGAGGAGGCTCTTTGCGTTGTACTGATTGCCGTTGAATTTTATTGTTACATCACAGCTGTATTTGCCCATAGCTGTTGCAAAAACCGATGCCGGACGCATATGGAATCCCTGTGCATTTGTGAGTACGAGTTCTTTTGATACCATAATAAAATCTCCTTTATAAACAAATTTGTGTTTTGAAGTTCTGAATCTAATGTCGTGAAAGTTCTTTGAGTTTTGAGGGGTGGCACCGGCTTTTACACCGGTGCCGAGGAACAAAACATTTCAAAAAACGGGTAATAGCAAATTAATTATTTTTTAATCGGTCTTTTGAGAAGTGCAAGCATAAGCATTGAAACTACTGCACCGATTGCAAGAGCAAGGAGGTAGAAATACCATGTACCCTGCATTGTTGCGAATACGAAGATACCGCCGTGAGGAGCCATAAGCTTACAGCCAAAGAGAGCTGAAAGTGCGCCTGCTACTGCAGAACCAACGATACATGAAGGGATAACCTGAAGCGGATGACCTGCTGCGTAAGGAATTGCACCTTCTGTGATGAATGAAAGTCCCATTACATAGTTTACGGGAGCATTCTTTCTTTCTTCGTTTGTCCAACGATTCTTGAAGAATGTGTTTGAAAGAGCGATTGCGATTGGAGGAACCATACCGCCGATCATAACTGCTGCCATAATGATGTATGCCTGATCGTCTGCGTTTGCAAGGTTAAGTGTTGCGAATGCATAAGCTGCCTTGTTGAAAGGACCGCCCATGTCGATAGACATCATACCTGCGAGGAGCGCACAGAGCGGAACCATCATTGCAGGGTTAGAGGCAATAGCGTTAAGGCCGTTTGACATACCTGAGTTAATCATACCCATGAACGGGTTGACTGCGCACATTACAACGAGAATACCACCGAGTCCGAGAAGCGGATAGATGAGAACGGGCTTGATACCCTCAAGAGCCTTAGGCATCTTATCGCACATTTTTTCAATACCGAGCATTAAGTAACCGCCTACGAAACCTGCGAGCAAGCCGCCGAGGAAGCCTGACGGAACTGTTTCTGCAGCGGCAGGATCCATAAAGGTTGCGCCTGATGTTGCAAGGAAACCGCCTACAAGACCAACGAGAAGACCGGGACGGTCTGCAATTGACATTGCGATAAAGCCGGAAAGAATAGGAACCATAAGGTTAAATGCCACACCGCCGAGTGTTTTAAACCATGCGGCTGCAGGAGTTACCGTACCGAATGCACTGCCAACCTCCTGTGCGTTTACACCGCACGCAATATCAATGAGGAATGCGATTGCAATGAAGATACCGCCTGCTACAACGAACGGGAGCATATGTGATACACCGTTCATAAGGTGACCGTAAGCGCCGCCTCTCTTCTTTGGAGCATCTGCAGAACCGCCTTTGTGATGATATACTGGAACTTCTTTGTTTACAATCTTGTTGATAAGCTCTTCCGGCTTATGAATACCGTCTGAAACGGCACACTGTAAAACGGGCTTGCCGTCAAAACGGGCAAGATTTATTGTGATGTCAGCGGCAATGATGATACCGTCACAATTTGCAATTTCTTCTTCGGTAAGCACATTCTTTGCACCGCCCGAACCGTTTGTTTCAACCTTAATCGGAATGTTAAGCTATCGCCGGCTTTCTGGAGTGATTCAGCCGCCATATAAGTATGAGCAATACCTGTTGGACAAGCTGTGATAGCAAGAACTCTGTAACCCTTCTTTGCAGGAACTTCTGCCTTTGGTTCATCGGGGAACTTCTCTGTTTCTCTTGCGTCAATAATCGAGATGAATTCTTCCGGAGTTTTTGCGGCTTTAAGCTTTGCGGTAAAATCTTCATGCATCAAAAGCTGCATAAGTCTTGCAAGAACTTCAAGATGAACATCACCGTCTGTTGTTGCGGCAATCATAAAGAGCAGCTTACAGGCTTACCGTCGGGTGAGTCATAATCTACACCGTCGGGGACTGTGATAGCTGTGAGGGCGGGAGCTTTTACAGCTTCGCTCTTGGCATGGGGAATTGCAACCTCCATACCTACAGCTGTTGTGCCGAGTTCTTCACGGTTGAGGATTCCCTCTTTGTAGCTTTAACATCCTTGAGGTTTCCGCACTTTTCATGTAATGAAACAAGTTTGTCAATTGCTTCGCTCTTGTCGGCAACTTTAACGCCGAGAGCAATACCCGATTTTTTTAATAAATCTGTGATACGCATATTTTTCTCTCCTTTTTAATTAAAAATTTTGCAAGCAATTCATTTATTTTTTCTTTTGTGGCAAGTCCGTCAAGAAATGCCGTTGCATTTCCGCACACACTGCCCAATTTCAGCGCATAGGGGTAGCTTTTTGTTTTTTCATATCCTGCCACAAAGCCTGCTACCATTGAGTCGCCCGAACCGACTGTGTTAATTACCTTTTCTTTGAGGACTCCTGCTTTGTGCCTTTTTCCAAATTCGTCAATGAGCATTGCTCCGTCACCGCCGAGTGAAATCAGAACATTTTTTGCACCGAGTTTCTGCAACTCTTTTGCATACTTTTCAATATCATCCTCGGTGTTGATTTCAACTCCGAACATTTCGGAAAGTTCCTGTCTGTTCGGCTTGATGAGGAACGGCTTGTACTTGAGTGCGTTGAGTAAAAGTTTTTTTGTTGCGTCAACTACAATTCGTACATCCTTGCCCTTGATTCTTTCAAGGATTCTTTCATAAACATCATCAGGCATCGTATTCGGAATGTTTCCTGCAATTACGATTGTGTCGCCGTCGGATATTCTGTCGATTTTTGAAAACAGCCTTTCAAGTTCGCCTTCACTTATGTGAGGTCCCTGACAATTGATTTCTGTTTCAACGCCGGCTTTGATTTTTATGTTGATTCTTGAAATTCCGTTTTCAAGCTTAATAAAGTCGGTGATAATCCTGTCGTTGCGAATACCCTTTTCAATGGCGTCACCCGTAAAGCCTGCAACAAATCCGAATGCCGTACTTTCAAGGTCAAGCTCTGCAAGTACGCATGAAACATTGATTCCCTTACCTCCGTAGTAATATTCTTCGGCGGTTGTTCGGTTTGTTATTCCCGGAACAAGCGAATCAAGTCTGACAATGTAGTCAATTGACGGATTAAGCGTTACGGTGTAAATCATTTTTTACCTCCTTTATCACCGTTGCCTGCGAAAAGTCCGGCGTAGGCAGTTTGTCGGTGATTATACAACATTTTTGCAGAGGGGCAAATGTTACGGAATACACCCTGCGAAATTTTGAATGGTCGGCAAGAACAAATGCCATATAAGATTTGTTGATTGCCGTTTCCTTTATAAGACCTTCTTCAATGTCGGGGGTTGTGAATCCCGAACCGATGTCAATTCCGTTTGCTCCCATAAAAGCTTTTGTAAAGTTAAAGCAGTTTATGCTTTTTATTGCTTCGGCACCCACAACAGCTCGGTAAGCGGTTTTATTTTTCCGCCTACTATTATATGTCTGCATACCCTTGTGGATAAGCATTCTGGCGTGTGTTATGCCGTTTGTAACATATGTTGCGTTTGTATTTGTAATGTGGTCAACAAGCTTTAATGTTGTTGTTCCTGCGTCAATATAAACAAAGTCAGAGTCATGGATAAGCTTTGCACAGTATTCTGCAACCGCATCTTTTTCATCGCTCATAACGGTTTCACGATTGCTTACCGCATCTTCAAAAACGCCCTCGTTTCTGGTGATTGAAGTTGCACCGCCGAAAACCTTTGTGAGCTTTCCCATCTCATCAAGAGCGGAAAGGTCTCTTCTTATTGTTGACTCGGATGAGTCAAGCAACTTTGTTAATTCCGACACCGTGACCGAATTTTTTTTCTTCGAGCAAATCAAGTATTGCACGATATCTGTCCTGTGTAAGCATTATCCTCACCTCTTGACTATCTTGAATATCTTGACTACATTATAACACCCTTTTTTTAAAAGTCAAGCAAAATCGGTCAAAAAAAATTCAGAAAAATTTAAAGACAGCAAAATTAGCTAACAAAAAAAGTGTCGAGCGTTATTTAAAAACAGTATAATTTTACCGTTTTTGCAATTAAAATTGGTGTTTTTAATTATCTCCATTCAAAATCAGTCAAATTAATTATTTTGACTATAATTCTTTTAGCGTGTTGACTGCAAGGTGTTTTTATACTACAATATTAATCGTTGTGTACAAAAAAAGCCTGCAAGTTTTTTGCAGGCTCAAAACGGCGAAATCACGCATTTATTATTTTTTGTTTTTTATGTTTTTTTTATACATATATATGTTATATGTCATTCTGACAAATCTTCAATGACTGTGATTTTTCGCTTTTCGGAGATTATAATATTTTCCTCATTCATCTTTTTATTTCACGCATCATTGCACTTCGGTCAACAGAAAGGTAATCTGCAAGGTCGGAAAGAGGGAGAGGAAGATAAAAGGTGTTTTTTCCTTTTTCGGTTTTAATGTATTCAAAAAAAGTCAAAAGCTTGCTCCTCAGCGTCTGCTGACAGAGAATGTCTGTGTGAGCAAGACTTTTTTTTATGAGATTTTTTGATGTATGCACTTATAATCCGCTGGTGTTTACTGCAATGCTTTTCACAACAGGCTGTAAATTTTGAGTATTTCACGAAATCAATTTTGCAGTTTGTTTTGGCACTCAGATAAAAAATTCTGTTGTCTGATTCGGGTACAATGCAGGTGACGATTATGTCGCCCTTTTCATAAAAAGAAATAATTCTCCGCTGATTTTCGGCATTGTCTGTTGTCAGATAAACAGTTCCTTCTTTTATGATACAAATTGTGTCATTTTCGGGTGAATATGTAGTTATGATTTCACCCCTTTTATACTCTCTTTCAATAGGTTTAAAACACTCGTTTATCCCGATGAAATCTGATTTTTTAAGCTTTGCACCGCCTATTTCTTCTATCATTTGCAACACTCCATAATGCGTGGCATTTTTTATCTTACCACAAGATATAGTATAGTATATCACATAATTGTTGCCTGTGCAACAGTATTTATATTGCAATTATTGTATAATTGGTCTTACATCGCAAGGAAGGTTTGGTTCCTTGCAATTTTATTGCACAACGCATTTTTTAAACGGCATTATTGAAAAATTTATTTTTTTATTCGGATTAACAGATATAGGATATTTTTACCAAGGAAGTACTGCAAAATAATAAAAAGGGGAAGGATTATGAGAATTATTAAGCGTAACGGCTCAGAAGAAGATTTTAACATTGAAAAAATTATTAATGCCGTTAAAAAAGCAAACGGTTCGGGGGAACACAAGTTCCTTACAGACGAACAGATTGAGGATGTTGCCGACTATGTTGAATATAAGTGCAACAAAATCAGGAGAGCAGTGTCCGTTGAAGAAATTCAGGATATGGTTGAGGATCAGCTCATGGCAAAGGGTGCGTTTGAGCTTGCAAGAAGGTATGTGCGTTACCGCTACAATCGTTCGCTTGTTCGTAAGGCAAACACTACCGATAACAGGATTCTTTCGCTTATTGAGTGCAACAACGAAGAAGTAAAGCAGGAAAATTCAAACAAGAACCCGACTGTAAACAGCGTTCAGCGTGACTATATGGCTGGTGAGGTCAGTCGTGACCTTACAAGAAGAATGCTTTTGCCGGCTGATATCGTTGAGGCTGATAAGGAAGGTATTATTCACTTCCACGATTCGGACTATTTTGCACAGCATATGCACAACTGCGACCTTGTAAACCTTGAGGATATGCTCCAGAACGGCACGGTTATCAGCGATACGCTTATTGAAAGACCGCACAGCTTTTCAACGGCGTGTAACATTGCAACTCAGATTATTGCACAGGTTGCAAGTAACCAGTACGGCGGTCAGAGCATAAGCCTTGCTCATCTGGCACCGTTTGTTCAGGTTTCCCGTGAGAAAATCCGCAGAGAAACTCTTGCGGAAATCGAAGAACTCGGTGTTCATCCCACAGAAGAGAAAATCAACGATATCGTTGAGCAAAGACTTCGCAAAGAAGTAAACCGTGGTGTTCAGACCATTCAGTATCAGGTCGTTACTTTGCTCACAACAAACGGTCAGGCTCCGTTTGTAACCGTGTTTATGTATCTTAACGAGGCTAAAAACGAGCAGGAAAAGCACGACCTCGCTATGATTATCGAAGAAACACTCAAACAGCGTCACAAGGGCGTAAAAAATGAAAAGGGTGTGTGGATTACACCTGCGTTCCCAAAGCTTATTTATGTGCTTGAGGAGGATAACATAACAGAGGACAGCAAGTATTGGTATCTTACGGAGCTTGCTGCAAAATGTACCGCAAAGAGAATGGTTCCCGACTATATCTCGGAGAAGGTTATGCTCCAGAGCAAAATTGATAAAAACGGCGAGGGACATTGCTTTACCTGTATGGGTTGCAGAAGCTTCCTTACTCCTTATGTTGACGAAAACGGCAAGCCGAAATATTACGGCAGATTCAATCAGGGTGTTGTGACTGTAAATCTTATTGATATCGGACTCAGCGCAGGCAAGGATCTTGATAAATTCTGGAAGATTTTTGACGAGAGAATGGAACTTTGCCACAGAGCATTGCAGTGCCGTCACGAGCGTCTTACAGGCACTCTTTCGGATGCCGCTCCTATTTTGTGGCAGTACGGTGCTTTGGCAAGACTTAAAAAGGGTGAGAAGATTGACAAGCTTCTCCACGGCGGTTATTCAACGCTTTCACTCGGTTATGCAGGTCTTTGGGAGTGTGTTTACAGCCTTATCGGCAAAAAGCTCACAGAAAAAGAGGGCAAAGAACTCGGTCTTGAAATTATGCAGAAGCTAAACGACTATTGTGCAAAGTGGAAAAAGGCTGAAAACATTGACTACAGCCTTTATGGTACTCCTCTTGAAAGCACAACATATAAGTTTGCAAAGTGTCTTCAAAAGCGTTTCGGCATTATCAAGGGCGTAACAGATAAAAACTACATCACTAACAGCTATCATGTTCATGTTACCGAGAATATTGACGCATTCAGCAAGCTGAAGCTTGAATCCGAATTTCAGGCTTTGTCACCGGGCGGTGCAATCAGCTATGTTGAAGTTCCGAATATGCAGGATAACATTCCCGCTGTTTTACAGGTTATCAAGTTCATTTACGATAACATTATGTATGCAGAGCTTAACACAAAGAGCGACTACTGTCAGGTTTGCGGTTATGACGGAGAAATCAAGATTGTTCACGATGACGGCAAGCTTGTGTGGGAGTGTCCTAACTGCGGCAACCGTGATCAGGATAAGATGAATGTTGCAAGAAGAACCTGTGGATATATCGGAACTCAGTTCTGGAATCAGGGCAGAACTCAGGAAATTGAGGAAAGGGTGCTTCACCTTTGATGAATTACGGAGAAATTAAACTCTGCGATATTGCAAACGGTGAGGGAGTAAGAGTATCGCTCTTTGTATCCGGCTGTACGCATCATTGCAAAAACTGCTTTAATCCGCAGACATGGAGTTTTGATTACGGCGAACCTTTTACAAAAGAGGTTGAGGATAAGATCCTCAAAGAGCTTGAACCGTCATATATTGACGGCTTGTCATTGCTCGGCGGAGAACCCTTTGAACCTTCAAATCAAAGAGCCTTAGTGCCGTTTTTAAAGCGTGTCAGAGAAAAATATTCCGACAAAACAATTTGGTGTTATTCAGGCTATTTGTTTGACAAGGAGCTTCTTTCCGACAGCAGAGCAAGGTGTGAATGTACGGATGAAATGCTTTCAATGATTGATGTGCTTGTTGACGGTGAATTTGTTGAGGCTCTTCACGATATAAGCCTTGCTTTCAGAGGCTCGTCAAATCAGCGTATTATAGATGTAAAAGCGTCACTCAAAGAAAATAAAATAATTCCCCACAAGCTTATGAAAAGGGGAGTGTAATAAAAAGCGACAGCCGTAAAACTGTCGCTTTTTGTAATATTATTGAATTATTGCGTGGAATGTTGTTGATTTTGTAAGGCAAATAGTGTAAAATTATAGCATACTATTTATAGAATATTATGCAAGGAGCGATTATATATGGTATGTAAAAATTGCAATCACGAAATTGACAACGGAGCAATGTTCTGTACTTACTGCGGAACACCTGTTGAGCAGACTCCGGAGTCTGAAACACAGCCTGTTGAAAATGCTTCAACCGAAGATGCTGCACAGAACCTTACGAGAATGTGCAGACTGCACAGCCTGAGGTTGATAACGCACAGCCGACTGCCGACAGTCAGCCACAGCAGAATCCGTATTCTCAGCAGTACGGTCAGCCAAATCAAACTTATTATCAGCAACCGCAGCCTAACAAAACTTCATACGGTCAGCAGTTTACAAACTCACCGAACAATGATTACGGCGCAAATCAAAGCAAGTACGGTAATCAATATCAGAGCTACAACAACGGCTATAATCAGCAATACAACACGCAGTATCAGCAGACATACAACTCACAGCCTGTACCGCCCGTTGCACCGCCATACGGTACTCCGGATACTCAGCCTGTAAGCATAGGCGGTTGGATCGGCGTTATGCTTTTAACCTGTCTGCCGCTTGTAAACCTCATTATGCTCTTTGTTTGGGCATTCAGCTCATCAACAAAGAAGTCACTCAAAAACTACGCAAGAGCCGCTCTTATCCTGGCTCTTATCGGAGTTGTGCTTGTGGTAGTTGTTTCAATTATACTTGCAGTCTGCGGTATCAGTATCTTCAACGAATTTTCCAATTCAGGATATTACTATCATTAAGCATTTTTCGTTCGTGAAGAAAGTATGATATAACAAAAACATATCATGCCAGAACGGAAATTTTTTAAATTGAAAGTTGAAAATGGAAAATTGAAAATTGTGGTCGAGAATAAAGTTTTGTTAAGTGCAAATCTTATTGTTCCCGACCATATTTATTATTATTTGCAGTAACGGCGAACACGGTTCTCCGCTACGAAAAAAATCCCTGTCCATAACGGACAGGGATTTTCATTTGCATTATAAAAAAAGTTTTAGGGCTGCGAACCTCGGCTCTTCTAATGTCAAGCCTCGTTGTTCTCCGCTATTCCTAAAATAACTTCCACTCGTCTAATCCGTTTCAATTACTTGCGTAATTTTCACGCTTAGTCCTCGCCGGTCGTTATTTTAGGGCTGCGAACCTCGGCTCTTCTATTAGTCAAAGAATTTGCTGTGGATAGCGCTTACAGCCTTGTCAGCGTCTGCTGAATCAATAAGAACCGAAACCTTGATTTCGCTTGTGCTGATCATCTGGATGTTGACCTGAGCGTCATAAAGAGCCTCAAACATCTTTGTAGCAACGCCTGCGTGGCTTTCCATACCTGCGCCGACAATTGAAATCTTAGCTACCTTATCGTCATAGAGAATTTCCTCTGCACCGAGGTTCTCTGTGTATTCCTTCATAAGAGCAACAGCCTCTTCGCCTCTGTTCTTGGCAACTGTAAAGCTGATGTCCTTCTTGCCGTCATGACCGATTGACTGAAGAATAATGTCAACATTGATATCTTTAGCAGAAAGCTTGAGAACATCTTAAAAGCAAGACCGGGGATATTCGGAACACCCATAACAGAAATTCTTGCAACATCTGTATCTTTAGCAACACCGCTGATTAACATTTTTTCCATTTTAGTTTTCTCCTTTACAATTGTACCCGAAGCCTTTGTCATACTTGAAAGCACTTCAAGCTCGATATTATATTTTTTAGCCATTTCAACCGAACGGTTGTTAAGAACCTGAGCACCGAGTGTAGCAAGCTCAAGCATTTCGTCATAAGAGATTTCCTGAAGCTTCTTAGCGTTCTTAACCTTTCTCGGATCAGCTGTGTAAACACCCTCAACATCGGTGAAAATCTGACAGAGATCAGCGTGCATTGCAGCCGCAATAGCTACGGCACTTGTGTCTGAACCGCCTCTGCCGAGTGTTGTAATATCGCCGTATTTTGAAATGCCCTGGAAGCCTGCAACGATTACAATGTTCTTCTTGTCAAGCTCTTTTTTAATTCTGTCAGGCTCAACTTTTCTGATTCTTGCGCTTGTGTGAGCAGAAGTGGTATTGAAACCTGCCTGCCAGCCAAGAAGAGAAACAGCGTGGTAACCGAGCTTTTCGATTGCCATTGCAAGAAGTGAAATAGAAATCTGCTCGCCTGCGGCAAGAAGCATATCCTTTTCTCTTTTTGAAGCCTTTGGATTGATTTCGTTTGCCTTTTCAATGAGATCGTCTGTTGTGTCGCCCTGAGCGGATACAACAACTACAACATCATTGCCCTTTGCGTAAGTGTCTGTTACGATTGATGCAACATTCATTACTCTTTCGGCATTGGCAACAGAGCTGCCGCCAAATTTCTGAACTATCAAACTCATGTACTTAATACTCCCTCTGTAAAATTATAAATCAGCCACACGGATACTTGAAAGTACCGAAACACCGTCAGCCTCAAGCTGAGCAATCTTCTCGGCAAATTCGTTGTACGGCATAGCTTGACAACAAATGCTTTTTCGTCGGCAGGTGCGTCAGCCTTATTGATTACTGTTACCTCACCGAATAATTTTTCTGCCTTTTCTGCAACATTACTTCCGTTTGCACGAACATACATGGCACGGCTTGACTCCTCCCAAGGAAGAATGTTTTTGCCGTTGCCGTCTGCCCAGTAAAGGAACTTTCTTGTCTTGAGGTGCTTACAGCAGTCGATTACATCGGCTACAACTGCGCTTGCTGTAGGAAGCTTGCCTGCACCCTTGCCGTAGAATACTACATCGCCTGTGCAGTCGCCTCTTACCATAATGCCGTTGAACTCATAGTCAATGTTAGCAAGCTGGCTCTTGTTCGGAACGAGCATAGGAGCAACGATAATGTCAATCTTGCCGTCCGCAAGACGCTTAACACTGCCGATAAGTTTAATTACGCAATGGAAAGCCTCAGCGTATCTTACATCTTCAAGTGTAATTTTTGTAATGCCCTCTGTATGTACAGAGTCGGGATAAACATGCTTTCCGTATGCAAGAGATGCAAGAATACAAATCTTACGGCAAGCATCGTGACCTTCGATATCAGCGGCAGGATTTCTCTCGGCAAAGCCAAGCTCCTGAGCAAGCTTGAGCGCATCGTCAAACTGCATACCGTCTTCAATCATCTTTGTAAGGATAAAGTTTGTTGTACCGTTAAGAATACCGGCAATCTCGTCAACATTGTTTGCAACAAGACACTGGCTCATCGGGCGGATAATCGGAATACCGCCGCCTACCGATGCTTCAAAGAGGAAGTTTGTGTTTGTTTCCTTTGAAATTTCAAGGAGTTCTGCACCGTGAGCGGCAACAAGCTCCTTGTTTGAAGTAACAACACTCTTACCTGCTTTAAGACATCTCTTTACAAAGTCATAAGCAGGATTAAGACCGCCCATAACTTCAACAACAACTCTTATTTCGAGGTCGTTGATGATATCTTCAAAGTTTTTTGTGAATCTGTCTGCAAGCGGGCTGTCGGGAAATTCACGAAGGTCAAGAATCTTCTTGACATAAACCTCTTCACCGATGCTTGCATAAAGCTTCTGTTTGTGTGTTGTAAAGATTTCGGCAACGCCCGAACCTACAACACCGTGACCCATAATTGCTATTGAAACCATATCTAAAAACCTTTCCTTTCGAGTTTTTGGTTTTAACCTGTTATTTTATTCTGCGGCAGGGGGAGCTTCCTCACCGCCGCCTGACGATTCACCGCCTCCGGAGCTTTCGCCTCCGCCTGAGGATTCCCCTCCGCCTGAAGGTTCTCCGCCTGAATTATCTCCTCCGCCTGAAGGTTCTCCGCCTGAATTATCTCCTCCGCCGGAGGTGTCGCCGCCTGAATTATCTCCTCCGCTGTTGCTTGTGTCGCCGCCGTAATAGTTACCGCTGTTGTCACCGCCGTAATTGGGATCGTAGTAGCTTGAGGAGTTGGAGGCATCTGAGCCGTATTCATAGTTACCGCTGTAATATGAACCTCCCGAACCCGGCATATTGTCCTCGGTGTAGTAGCCCACATATCGTCCCGAAATATTATCTGTTGAAACAATAAGTCCCGTTGTAGGATTATATGTTGCCTCAATCAGGTTATCGGATATCTTATATTCCTTGTTTTCTTTGCCTTTAAGGTACTTGCCCATAACATTTGCAAAGAATTTTGTTGCCGTTGTTCTTCCGCTGTAGGAAATGGTTTCAGGTTTATCAAAACCGCACCATGTAGCCATTACGGCATATGGTGAACATCCGCAGAACCATGAATCCTTATCGTCATCGGTTGTACCTGTTTTGCCGATAATGTCCCAGCCTGAAATCTGAGCGTAATGTGCGTTTGTGTGAGCGCTGTTTGTAACATTGTAGTGAAGCAGTCTGTTCATGATTCCTGCTGTTTCGGCTGAATAAGCCTGTTTCGGAACTGCGTCACGGTTATCAATGATTATGTTGTCCTCTGAGTCGGTTACATAGTAGTATGTGTACGGTTCGTAGTAAAGACCGCCGTTGCCGAGATATGTGTAAGCAGCCGCCATTTCTCTTACTGTAACACCGCCGTTCATACCGCCGATTGAAAGAGCACCCGTATTCTGTGAATCCTGTTCCGTAAGATTCTTGAATCCCATTTTTGTAACAACCTGCTGATATGCAACGCTCGGACCGCCGATAAGCTCCATGGTCTGAGCGGCTGTTGCGTTTGAGGACCACTCGATTGCATCGGGAAGACTCATATTGCCGTTGTAGTAGCCGTATGCGTTGTTAGGACCCGAAACAAGCTGACCGCTTTCATTTGTACGATAGTTGTCAAGCGGTTCATCAAGAACCATTGATGAGAAATAAAGCTTCTTTGATTCGATTGCATAAGGGTAAACAACAACAGGCTTGATTGAAGAACCCGGCTGAAGTACGGAGTTGTAGGATCTGTCCCAGCTGAGAGCGCCCTCTTTCTTTGTTGAAGAACCGACTGTTGCGATTACTCTGCCGTCATATCCCATAATTGTTGACGCAATCTGAAGGTTGGAATCATTTGATTTATCAATATTGAGTGCCGCATTTTCAAGGTAGGTCTGAGCATTTTCATCCATTGCACAGTAGATTTTAAGTCCCTCTGTGTAAAGCTTTGAAGATGCCGCAGCTTCGCTTATGTTGTAATATTCCGCAATGTCCTTTTGAAGATCACGAAAGACCTGATCAATATACCAGTTCTGAACATCTGCCTCGTCATCATCGTCATCGTCATCGGATGCCTGCCAGCCGACAAATGTCATTGTGGCACTTTCTTTCATAGCCGCATCAAATTCGTCTTTGGAAATTTTTTCCTGATCATACATTTCATTGAGAACGATTTCACGGCGTTCCTTATTGTTTTCGGGGAAAACAAGCGGATTCCATCTTGACGGGTTTTGTGTAATTCCCGCAATTGCCGCACATTCTGCAATTGAACAGTCTTTTATGCTCTTGCCAAAGTAAAGCTGAGCCGCCGATTCAACGCCCTGACAGTTATTGCCGAAGTTTACAACATTGAGATAAGCTTCAAGAATCTGATCCTTTGTATATTCCTGTTCAAGCTTTAGTGCCTTTGTGATTTCACGAAGCTTTCTTGTAATTGAAACCTCGTTGTCATCTGTAATGTTCTTAATAAGCTGTTGGGTGATTGTTGAACCGCCGTATGAGTCCGAACCGGTTGCAAGATTTGCAACGGCGGAAAGAGTTCTGCCCCAGTCAACACCGTTGTGGTCAAAGAAACGCTTGTCCTCAATTGCGACTACCGCATCTTTCATTGCCTGAGGAATATTTTGATTGTCAACCCAGATTCTGTTCTCGGTATCGTATAGTTTCTGATACTCTTTAAATTCCTTTGTATCCTCATTCTGAATATATATTCGGCTTGTCTGGTTCATAGACTTTGCCTTGAGTCGATGCCCGTAGGCTCGGACGCAATGGTGAAAATGTAGACAGCAAGTGAAATGCCCGTAATAAGCAGAGCAACCAGGCATACCGAACAAACGGTAATCAGGAACTTGCCAAAACCCCTGAAAAATCTTTTTACACCTCCGTCAGCTTTTTCGGATAATTCATTTTGCTGAATATCCTTCTTATACTGACTGATGTCAGTTTCACGCTTGTTTCGCATATTATCTCCTTTATCAATTCACAATTTACGGTTAAATGAACAACCGTCGGTTTGTAATTTGTCTGAGTGATTTGCACAAACGCAGTGCGCCGGCTGTAATACATAAATTATATAATAACATATATATTCAAAATTACAAGCAGGAATACTCATTTGATTATTATATCACCTGAAAAGAAAAAAATAAATATATTAATGCAAATTTCTCTTAAAAAATATGCAGAATTAAGGCGGTCTTTTTGGTTGGAATTTTATAAAAATGATGAATATAACCGTTGGTTCGGGAAAAAATAAAAGTAAAAACTGACGGAAAGAGTGCTGTAATATGAAAAAAATAGTTGGATTAACAGGTGTGATTCTGATTGCGTGTATGATGATAAGCTCGCTTTTTGCTCCCGTGAATTCTGCGGAAAACACCTCTGCAACAGGCAATTATTCGTCGTCGCAGAATAACGGTACAACGGAAGGCTACTACATCATAAAATCCGAAAAAGGGTATATTGTAGTGTACAAAAAAGGCGAGGACAAAGCGTATCTGACAACCGACTGCAGAGTATCAAATCTTCCGAAAGGCGACGCACTTTACCTTGAAAAAGGAATTGAAATAAAGGGAAAAGAAAACCTTATGAGGGCTCTTGAGGACTATTGCAGTTAAAGGCTTAATGGTAAGATAATTCTTCATATATATTGACTTTTCTGTGCTTTTATATTGACTTTTCTGTGCTTTTGGAGTAAAATCAGACTGATATGCCATAAAGTATGGTATCAGGTGCAGAATTTGCCGTAAATTTTTCAAAATAATGAAATCTTGCAAATTTTCTGTTTCTGAAAATCAAGTAAAAATGCAGAAAAGGAGATATTACATATGATTTCTACTGTCATTGACCAGTCGCTCGGTCTTGAGTTCCCTATTTTTCAGGGAGGCATGGCTTGGGTGGCTGATGCATCGCTTGCCGCAGGTGTTTCAAACGCAGGCGGTCTCGGCATTATTGCAGCTATGAATTCCAACGGCGAACAGCTCCGTGAGGAAATCAGAAAGTGCAAAACAATGACCGATAAAATTTTCGGCGTAAACATCATGCTTATGAGTCCGTTTGCAGAGGAAGTAAGCGATGTTGTAGTTGAAGAGGGCATCAAGGTCATCACAACAGGTGCAGGCAACCCCGGCAAGTACATGGCAAAGTGGCTCGAGGCAGGCATCAAGGTTATTCCTGTTGTTCCGAGCGTTGCGCTTGCAAGGAAAATGGAAAAAGACGGTGCTTTTGCCGTTATCGCAGAGGGTGGCGAGTCAGGCGGTCATGTCGGTGATCTCACAACAATGGCTCTTGTTCCTCAGGTTGTTGACGCAGTAAATATACCTGTAATTGCCGCAGGCGGTATTGCAGACGGCAGACAGATTGCCGCAGCATTTATGCTCGGTGCTCAGGCGTTCAGGTCGGCACAAGATTTCTCGTTGCAAAGGAATGTACTATCTCTCAGGAATATAAGAACAAAATTCTCAAAGCAAGAGATATTGACACGGTTGTAACAGGTAAAAGACTCGGTCATCCTGTTCGTTCAATCCGTAACTCGTTTACCCGTGAATATACAAAGGCTGAGTACGATTCGGCTAATGTTTCCGATGAGGAGCTTGAAAATATGGGACTCGGCAGACTCAGAAGAGCCGTGAGAGAGGGCGATGTTTCTCAGGGTACCGTTCTTGCAGGACAGGTTGCAAGTATGGTTAAAAAGGAACAGCCGGCAAGAGAAATGATTGAAGAGATGTTCTCACAGGCAGAAGAAGTATTGAACGGAGCAACAAAATGGGTAAAATAGCATTTATTTTTTCAGGTCAGGGCGCACAGTACAGCGGTATGGGCAAGGATCTTTACGATAATTCGCCTGCCGCAAAGGCTGTTTACGAAATGGCTGATTCTATAAGAGAAAACACTTCAAAGCAGTGCTTTGAGGGTACAATGGAGGAGCTTTCAAAGACAGTAAATACACAGCCGTGTATTTTCACTGCCGACCTTGCGGCCGCAAGAGCTCTTGTTGAAAAGGGTATCACTCCCGATTGCGTAGCAGGCTTTTCACTCGGTGAGATTTCTGCACTTGCTTTTCGGGAATCCTTTCAGATGAAGAGGCTTTCAGACTCGTTTGCAAAAGAGGCGAGCTTATGGACAAAGCCGCAACGGAAAATCCCGGTGCAATGGCTGCCGTGTTAAAGCTTACTCCCGAAAAGGTTGAAGAAATCTGCTCAAGGTTTGACAAAACATATCCCGTAAACTACAACTCACCGGCTCAGACTGTTGTTGCAACAACAAGTGAAAATGCCGACGCTTTCTGCGAGGCAGTTAAAGCAGAGGGCGGAAGGGCAAAACTTCTTGCAGTAAGCGGTGCGTTCCATTCTCCCTTTATGCTGATGCCGCAGAGGGACTCGGAAAGTATATGGAAAATGTTGACTTTGCTCAGCCAAGGGTTCAGATTTATTCCGATTACACGGCTCAGCCGTATTCGGGCGATTTCAAAACGCTTGTCAAGGCACAGGTTGAGAATCCCGTAAAATGGCAGACTATTGTTGAAAATATGATTAATGACGGCGTTGACACCTTTATTGAGGTTGGTGTGGGCAAAACTCTCACAGGCCTTGTAAAGAGAATCAACGGAGATGTAAAGGCATTCAAGGTTGAAACTGCGGCTGATATTGACGCACTTGAACTTTGATACTGTTCGGAGGTATAATATAATGAGATTTGAAAATAAAACAGCCGTGGTAACAGGCGGCTCAAGAGGTATCGGTCTTGCAATCGCAACAAAGCTTGCAAAAGAGGGTGCTAACATCGCAATTCTCTATGTAGGTGACGAAAACGAGGGCATTAAGGCTAAGGAAGAGCTTTCGCAGTACGGCACAAAGGTTGAGCAGTATTTCTGTGATGTTTCAAGCTTTGAAGAGTCAAAGAAGGTTGTCGATAAGGTTATCGAGGACTTCGGCAGTATTGAAATTCTTGTAAACAACGCAGGTATCACAAGAGATAAGCTCGTTTTAAATATGGACGAAAAGGATTTTGACGCTGTAATCAATGTAAACCTCAAGGGTACATTCAATATGATTAAGCATACATACAAGCACTTTATGAAAAAGCGTTACGGCAGAATCTGTAGCACAGCGTCAATTGTCGGTCTTACCGGCAACGCAGGTCAGGCTAACTATTCTGCGTCAAAGGCCGGTATTATCGGTCTTACAAAGTCGGTTGCAAAGGAACTTGCAGGCAGAGGCGTTACGGCTAATGCAGTTGCTCCGGGTTACATTGCAACAGATATGACAAGTGTACTTCCCGATAAGGTAAAGGACGCAATGAAAGCACAGATTCCTGCAAAGCGTATCGGTACTCCCGATGATGTTGCAGATGTAGTAGCTTTCCTCTGCTCTGACGATGCCGCTTATGTAACAGGCGAGGTTATCAGAGTTGACGGCGGACTTGCAATGTAATTGATTTGGAGGATATAATGAGCAGAAGAGTAGTTGTAACAGGTATGGGCGCAATTTCACCGATCGGTAATGATGTGCCTACAATGTGGAAAAATATGGTTGACGGCGTTTGCGGTATCGAAACAATCACAGCTTTTGATACAAGTGACCTCAAGGTTCACATCGCAGGTACAGTCAAGGATTTTGATCCCACACAGTATATTGAGAAAAAAGAAGTAAGAAAGCTTGATCCATATACACAGTACGCAATCGCAGCGGCACAGCAGGCAGTTGACGACAGCGGTATCATAGGCAAGATTGACGAGAACCGTTTCGGTGTTTATATCGGTGCAGGTATCGGCGGTTTGCAGACTTTTGTTAAGAATACAGTCGGCATGGAAAACGGAGGCTCGAGAAAGGTTTCTCCTTTCTTCATTCCGATGATGATCGGTAATATCGCAACAGGTAATGTTGCAATCCGTTTTAACGCAAAAGGTGTGTCTCTTTCGGTTATGAGCGCCTGTGCAACAGGTACAAATTCAATCGGTGAGGCTTTCCACTGCATTAAGGACGGCTACGCTGACGCTATCATCGCAGGCGGTGCAGAGGCGGTTGTTGCTCCTCTCACAATTGCAGGTTTCCAGAATATGAAAGCTCTTTCAACAAACGATGATCCAAAGCACGCATCCCGTCCGTTCGACAAGAATCGTGACGGTTTCATCATGGGCGAGGGCGCAGGTATGCTCGTTCTTGAAGAGTATGAGCACGCAGTTGCAAGAGGTGCTAAGATTTATGCAGAGCTTTCAGGCTACGGCAATACTTGTGACGCACATCATGTTACAGCTCCCGATCCTAACGGTGCAGGTCTTGCAAGAGCAATTAAGATTGCTTTTGAGGAGGCAAATGTTGCCGATGACGCACAGCTTTACATCAATGCTCACGGCACAAGCACACATCTTAACGACCTTACCGAAACAATGGCTATCAAGACGCTCTCGGTGAAAAGGCTTATGATGCAAATATCAGCTCAACAAAATCAATGACAGGTCATCTTCTCGGTGCAACAGGCGCAGTTGAGGCTATCGCTTCTGTTATGGCTCTCAATGACGGTATTATTCCGCCGACAATCAACCTTGACGAACCCGATGAAGGTCTTGATCTTAACTATACACCTAACAAAGCAGTTAAGCGTGATGTAAATGTTGCCGCTTCAACCAACCTCGGCTTTGGCGGACATGACGCTTGTCTTGTATTTAAAAAATATTAAGCGAGGGAATTACTATGAATAAAATTGAAGAAATCAAGGAATATATTTCCCTTCTTGAAAATTCTTCTTTGAGCGTTCTTGAAATTGAAAAAGAGGACGGTACAAAGATTCATCTTGAAAAAGAACATCCGGCACAGCAGATTTTTAATGCATCTCCAATCGGTGCATATCAGCCGACTGCAACAGATGTTCCTGCTCCTGCGCCTGTTCAGCACAGGCTCCTGCGGCTCAGTCTGCCGCTCCCGAGGAAGACGCCAAGACTGTAAACGCTCCGATTGTCGGCGTATTCTATGCCGCATCGGCACCGGGCAAGGCTCCTTTTGCTCCTGTCGGAAAGAAAGTAAACAAGGGCTCAACCGTTTGCATTATCGAGGCTATGAAGTGCATGAACGAAATTCAGGCTGAGGACGACTATGAAATCGTTGAAGTCCTTGTTAAGGACGGAGATCTTGTTGAATACGGTCAGCCGTTATTCAAGGTTAAATAATCGGAGGACTGTATGAATCAGGAAGAAATTAAAAAGATTTTGCCGCATCGTGACAATATGCTTCTTGTTGAAGAGGCTGAAAGTGTTGACGAAAACACGGCAAAGGGCAGATATACAATCAAAGGTGACGAGTTCTTTTTACAGGGACATTTCCCCGGTAACCCCGTTGTTCCGGGTGTTATTCTCTGCGAAATGATGGGACAGGCAAGCTGTTGCCTTCTTGCAGACAAGGTTAAGAACTGCACGCCTTACTTTACAAAGATGAACAATGTTAAGTTCAGAAATCCCGTGAAACCGGGCGACACTCTTGAAAGTGTCTGCACACTCACAAAGAGCAGAGGTGCATTCTACTTTATTGACGCAAAGGGTTATGTTGACGGCAAGCTCTGTGTAAGTGCCGAGCTTTCGTTTGCACTTGTTGAAAATAAGTGATTTTAAAGGCTGTCTGTGCCGTTTTGGGTGCAGACAGCCGTAATGCGATAAATAACTGGAAGTGAAAAAATGTTCTCAAAAATTCTGATTGCCAACCGAGGCGAAATTGCAGTAAGAATTATCCGTGCCTGCCGTGAAATGGGCATCAGCACAGTAGCAATTTATTCTGAGGCAGACAAGGACTCCCTGCATGTTCAGCTTGCCGATGAAAGCTACTGCGTAGGCGGTAACCGTGTTGCCGACAGCTACCTCAATATGCCTGCAATTCTCACCGTTGCCGTTGAAAGCGGTGCTCAGGCTATTCATCCCGGCTACGGACTCTTGTCCGAAAATGCCAAGTTTGTTTCGCTCTGTGAACAGTGCAACATCAACTTTATCGGTCCTTCTTCCGAAATGATAAAGCTTTTGGGCGACAAGGACAACGCAAGAAAGACTATGCGTGCCGCAGGTGTTCCCGTAACCCCCGGCTGTGATATTGTTGAAAGCGTTGAACAGGCAAAAGAGGAAGCTGAAAAAATCGGTTTTCCGCTTCTCATCAAGGCTCGTTCGGGCGGCGGCGGAAAGGGTATTCGCCGTGTTGATTCAATAGAGCAGTTTGAAGAGGCATTTTTGTCAGCTTCAAGCGAGGCGCAGTCAGCATTCGGTGACGGTGCCTGCTACATAGAAAAATTCATTCACCCTGTAAAACACATTGAAATGCAGCTCTTGTGTGATAAATACGGAAATATCGTTTGTCTGGGTGAGCGTGAATGCTCTGTTCAGAGAAAGAACCAGAAGATGATTGAAGAAAGTCCAAGCCCCGCTCTTGACGAGAAAACCCGTAAAGAGATGATGATTGCGGCTGTTAAGGCGGCAAAGGCAGTCAACTATGTCAATGCAGGTACAGTTGAATTTTTGCTTGATATGGACAACAACTTCTACTTTATGGAAATGAACACCCGTCTGCAGGTTGAACACGGTGTTACCGAAATGGTAACAGGTCTTGATATTGTTCAGTGGCAGATAAGAATTGCCGCAGGTGCAAAGCTTTCCCGCACTCAGGACAGCATCTTCACACACGGCAATGTAATTGAGTGCCGAATCAATGCCGAAAATCCAGAAAAGGGATTCAGACCGAGCTGCGGAAGAATTACAAGACTTCACACCCCGGGCGGTGCATTTGTAAGATTTGATACGGCGATTTATCAGGACTATTTTGTTCCTCCGTACTATGATTCGATGATCGGCAAGCTGATTGTTCAGGCAAGAAGCCGTGCGAGGCGATCAGAAAGATGAAAATGGCTCTTTCCGAGCTTACCATTGACGGAATTGACATTAACCGTGACCTTCTTGCCGAGATTCTCTCGGACGAACAGTTTGTGAGCGGTGAATATACAACAGATTTTATGGCAGAGTTTGAAGAGAAACACGCGACAGGAAGAAGTAAAAGATATGGATTTGTTTGCTTTCAGAAAACCGAAGAATGAGCTTGAGTCCGATGAGGGCGAGAGCAAAAATGTTCCCTTCGTTCCCGAAGAAATGTGGATAAAATGCCCCAAATGCAACACTATGCTCCTTACGACTGATATGGAGGAAAATCTTCATGTCTGCACAAAGTGCAACCATCATTTCAGAATGAACGGAAGAGATCGAGTTGAAATGCTTGCCGACAAGGATACCTTTGTTGAGTTTGACGCAGACCTTTCAAGCCATAATATTCTTGATTTTCCGGGATATGACGAAAAGCTTGAAAAGGCGAGAAAAACAGGTGCTAAGGAGTCTGTTATCTGCGGAGAATGTAAGATGAACGGCATTGATACCGTTCTCTGCGTTATGGATCCGACCTTTATGATGGGAAGTATGGGCGTAATCACGGGCGAAAAAATCACCCGTGCGTTTGAATATGCAACCGAAAATGCAATGCCGATTGTTGTTTGTACTGCCGCAGGCGGTGCAAGAATGCAGGAGGGCATCCTCTCGCTTATGCAAATGGCAAAAACTTCCGGTGCGGTAAAAAGACACAGCGACGCAGGTAATCTCTACATCACCGTGCTTACAGACCCGACAACAGGCGGTGTTACGGCGTCGTTTGCAATGGAGGCGACATTATTCTTGCCGAGCCCGATTGTCTTGTTGCCTTTGCAGGTCCGAGAGTAATCGAGCAGACAATTCGTCAAAAGCTCCCCAAGGACTTCCAAACCTCGGAATTTGTTCTTCAGAAGGGCTTTATTGATTCGGTTGTCAGCAGAAATAACTTGAAATCTACACTTGTAAAATTGCTTAAATTGCACGGTTACAGCGGTGAGGAGGCTTAAAAATGACAGCTTACGAAAAGGTTATGGCGGCGAGAGATGCTAACAAGCTGACCTCGGTTGACTATATTGCCCATATGTTCGGTGACAGCTTCATTGAGCTTCACGGTGACCGCAGATATGCCGACGATAAAGCAGTTGTTGCAGGACTTGCAATGCTCTTTGACACTCCTGTTACTGTAATCGGAATTGAAAAGGGCAGAAATACAAAAAGAGCGTGTTGAACGCAACTTCGGTCAGGCTCATCCCGAAGGGCTACCGCAAGGCTTTAAGACTTATGAAACAGGCTGAAAAGTTCAGAAGACCTGTTCTTTGCCTTGTTGATACAAGCGGTGCATACCCCGGAATCGGTGCGGAGGAAAGAGGTCAGGGACAGGCTATTGCCGAAAACCTCATGGAAATGATGACTCTCAAAACTCCCGTACTTACCGTTCTTATCGGTGAGGGCGGCAGCGGCGGTGCGCTTGCACTTGCAGTTTCCGATGAAGTATGGATGCTTGAAAATTCCGTTTATTCGGTAATTTCTCCCGAGGGTTGTGCGTCAATTCTCTGGAAAGACAGCTCAAAGGCGGCTGATGCGGCAGAGGCTCTCAGGCTTACCGCACAGGATTTGTTTGACCTCGGTGTAATCGAGAGAATCATCCGTCAGCCAAAGGCAGGCGATCATGCTATGTTTGAAAGCCTTAAAATGCTCATCAAAAGAACATTTGAAAAGAATCTTGCCCTTGATGACGAAGAGCTTTTGAATGCACGCTATGAGCGTTTCCGCAAAATCGGCAGACCCGAATAATTTATTTTAAACCTAAACATAAAAACGGCAGGAAAGACAATTTGCAATACTGCAATGCCTTTCCTACCGTTTTATTTTT
>ENA-OQMZ01000078-OQMZ01000078.1-human-gut-metagenome-genome-assembly--contig:-NODE-78-length-36726-cov-3.248859_pt1 | contig 36726 bp, 40 predicted proteins | sample MGYA00242621_ERZ504862 | MGnify/ENA primary metagenome ERZ504862 (study PRJEB26092, sample SAMD00036393) | human gut metagenome | host: Homo sapiens | study: EMG produced TPA metagenomics assembly of...
TTTTGAAGCATTTTCATTTTTTGAAGATGTCCTCGAATGAGTCAGCTTGACTATTATATCATCCTCAATCCTATTCGTCAAGGGTTTTTTGCAAAAAATTTTTTATTGTATTTTTCAACAAAATATCCTATGAATTTTTTGTCGCTCCGTTGCTAAATTGCAAACCTTTCGGTTTACAGCTAAATTAAATTCACTTTTAGCTGTCCGTCAGGACAATTTAGCTATCCTCAAGATAATTTAGCTGAAAAAAGCACGCCCCCGTAGGTGTCACACTTTCATCTTATCACTACTTCTGCCCGAAGTACTTTGTACAGACCTAAACTTTTTGCCTCGCTTGTTGCGTCCTGTGCATAGCTATACCTCCATAAACGCTCCTCCCTAAAAATGCCCCACAGGGGCATTTTCTTTACGGTCGGCTTCAAATCCCTTCGGATTCTTGGCATGTCAAAAACTAAAAGCACCCATGAAGGGTGCTTTTAGTTTTGGCCTGCCCGAAGGATTGAACCCCCATTCTCCGGAATCGGAATCCGTTGCGTTATCCAATTGCGCCACGGGCAGATGTATGCGGCAGGGTATTTTGCCTGCCGTTTTTCATTTTTAATTCGCATAATATTTCATCTGAAAATCAACTGCAAAAACTGCTGTGCAACAGTCTTTAGCTTATATTATGCGGTTATTATACAACAATTTTTTACTTTAAGCAAGGGAAATTTGTCGCTCCTCCCGACTGTAAGGCGATCATTCTGCCATACTTTCGAGTTCCTCCCAGATTTCGTACTGCTCCTCCTGCTGTTTTTGCAAATCCTCAAGCAGTTTTGAAAGCTCCATAAGTTTTTCGTAATCTGCGGCAACTTCCTCACTTGAGAGAAGCTCCTGTGTTTTGGCGATTTCTTCGTCAAGTCGCTCAATTTCAGCCTCTGCCTTTTTAAGCTTAGTCTGTCTTTTGCGTTCTTCACTCTGCTTTTGCTTTTGCAAAAAGTAATCATTCTGCGTTTTTTTCTTTTTTATCTTTCTTATTCTCAGTCGGAACAGCACCCGATTTTTCGGCTGTGGTGCGTTCAAGATAATAATCGTAATTACCGAGATATTCCTTTACTCCGTTATTTGTAAGGAGTAAAATTCTGTCGGCAATTTTATTTATAAAATAACGGTCATGGCTGACAATCAGCATTGTACCGCTGTAGTCAAGCAAAGTTTTTTCAAGTTCTTCCCGTGACGATGCGTCAAGGTGGTTTGTCGGCTCATCGAGGAGCAAAAAGTTACTGCCCTTTAGCATTAGTTTCAAGAGAGAAACTCTCGCCCTCTCGCCGCCGCTCATTTTTGAAAGCGGTTTAAACACTTCGTCACCTTTGAACAGGAATGACGCAAGCGCACTTCTGACTTCGGTCTGCGTCATATTCGGGAAGGTGTCCCACACCTCATCAAGTGCGGTTTTTGACAGGTCAAGATTTTGCTGCATCTGATCAAAATAACCGATTTCAACATTTGCGCCGTAGTCATATTCACCGCTGTTCATAGGAGTTTTGCCCATTAAAATTCTGAACAGCGTTGTTTTACCGCAACCGTTGCCGCCGATGATGAACACTCTCTCGCCTTTTCTGATATGTATATCAACATTTTTGAAAAGCTGTTTGTTGTCAAATGACTTGGCAAGGTTTTTACAGATTAAAACATCGTTGCCGCTTTCACATCTCGGCTCAAAATGCATACGCATTGTTTCAAGCTCGCTTTCGGGGGCAACAAGCCCGTCTTTGATTCTGTCAGCCTCTTTCTGCTTACTTGCGGCTGTGATAAAGTTGTGAGCCTGTCCCCAGCGTTTTTGCTGTTCAACAATGCCCTCAATACGCTTTATCTCCTTTAAATCGTGTTCATATTTATTTTTAAGCGACTCGTTCACCGATTCTTTTTTCTTGACAAATTCCGAATATGAGCCTTATAAACCATAGCACGGTTGTGTTCAAGTTCAATCGTCTTGTTGGTTACATTATCAAGAAAATAACGGTCATGGCTGATGATAATCATTGCACCCTTGAAATCTCTCAAAAAGCCTTCAAGCCACGCGATTGCGTCAATGTCAAGGTGGTTTGTCGGCTCGTCAAGGAGGAGCATATTGCTCTGCGACAGCAACAGCTTTGCAAGGCAGAGCTTTGAACGCTGACCGCCGCTTAAATTGCCGACAGGCATTGTAAAGTCATTTTCTGAAAATCCGAGTCCCAAAAGTGCGGAACGGGTTCTGCTTTTATAGGTCAGACCGCCTGCTCTTTCAAACTGTTCAATAAGCATGGTCTGCCTTTCAACAAGCTCGTCAAGATTTCCCGACTTGTTGTCAATCTGATGTGCAAGTGCGGAAATTTCGGTTTCCATATCCGAAAGATAATCGAATACGGAAAGCAGCTCGTGATACACATCTGCCTCGGATTGTTGCAGGCATGCTGTTCCATATATCCAGGACGGACATTTTTTGAAAAGGTAACAGTTCCCGAAACAGGGCTGATTTCACCGTTGAGTATCTTAAAGAGAGTTGTTTTACCGACCCCGTTAGCTCCGATAAAGCCCACCTTATCTCTTTCTTCAACATCAAACGAAACATCGGTAAAAAGGTTTCTTTCGATAAAAGTCATTGTAAGATTTCTTACTGATAATGCCGGCAAAACATACACTCCCTTTCAAATTCGCTACCCCTTATTGTACATTAAAATCGACAAAAGAGCAATACAAAATTGAAAATATGCCATAGGTTTACAAGGGCATAAGACACAATTCCGACCGTTAAAAGCATTTCAGCCATCTTGCTCCTGCCGATTTCGGCAAGCTTGTAAATCAATGCACAACCAAGAATAAGCACAAGCGGCAAAATTCCCTTGATTAACAATGTCAGCCAAAAGTTTTCAAGCACAGGCTGCATAACGGGGTTTGCCTCAACAAAATGTCCGCTGCCGATGAGCGCCTCTGTACAAATCCAGTCAACAATATTGAGAAAATAGAGTAAGCCGAGTTTGTAATAAAACGAACGGCTCTCGTGACCTTTTTCATTGACGATATTATTGACATCAGATTCATTTGCCGATTTCAAATTAAACACAACGGTTTTTTCAAGTCCGGTTTTTTCTGTCATACACAACACCTCAACGGTATTTTTTCCCGCTGAGAATGTTATATTCACACAAAAGAAAAGAGCCTCCTCTCGGAAGCTCAATTTGAAACGAATTATTCAAAGTTAATGTCGCCCTCATATTTCTTTTTGAAAAGCTCAAATACCTTGTTAAGAGTATCTTCATCGTCAATGCTTACATACTCCTCTGTTTCTTCGTCAATCTGATTAATCTGAAGAATAACAACCTCGTCTGCATCTTCGTCATTTTCGATGAGAACAATGTACTCTGTACCCTCAAACTCGATTACATCAAGAAATTCAAATTCAACTTCCTGACCGTTTTCGTCCTCAAGAGTGATGAGCATACCCTGATCTTCTTCGTTAATAAGCTCGTTTTTTGTATCTGCCATAGCGTATTCCTTTCCGAATGCGTTTAACGCCTCATTAAATAAACTAAGCTTAGTATAACCCAAAACATCGGCAAAATCAACACTTTATTGATATTTTACATTTAAAAGGTAAAAGCCAAAAACAGCTGCGATTGCTCGCAGCTGTCCTTGGGTTTAGAAGTTTTGAAATTAACGTGAAAACCGTAGATATTTAAGTCAGTGTTTTCAGAATTAACCTACTTTGGCGTTACCTGTGTCGCCGAACATATTAAGTCTGAAAAGCTTGCTCTCGTCGTTCTTGTTTTCGCAAATAATACTTGCTTCTGCAATCCTGCCGCCTTCGATAAGTCTTGTAAGACCGACAAGCTGGCAAAGCTTGCTGCGGAGATTGAGTCTGTCGCCTTCGCTTGTAACGAGATATACATTGCCCTCGCAGGTATCGAGCACGGCGAGGAATTTGGTTACATCAACATTGTGTAAGCTAAGAATTGGTGTCATAAAATTTCCTCCATTCAATTCTTTAAAAATATAAAGTTTTGTTTTCGTGCGCCATTTACCATTTGGCAAAATCATGATCAATTTATCGACTATGTGATAATTCAATTTTACTCGAGTAAGGCTAATTGGAAATCAGCCGATAGTCAAGCGGACTATTTACTTGACAATTATTATTATAGTCAAACATTCGGAAAAGTCAACAATTTTAGCGATTAATTTTTGTTCACAAATACTTTTAGGTGTCAGTTATGCACAATTAGTTATCGTATTTTTTGTACAATATGCTTTGTATTTGCTTTTATAGAAATATAGTTTTAACACAAACATAACATTTGATTGTGTAAATTCAACAACTTATTTCTTTTTCAGCATTATATAACTGCTGTTTTTTACAAACTTAATTTAACAGGCATATTGAGATTTTGCTCATTTTAAGTTATAATCTATGTTATGAAGGCTGATATCAAAAAGGATGCAGGATTGCTCCGAATTAAATTTTCAATAAAAGCAATCATACAAATAAGAAAGGAATCATGAAATGCTTAACGATTTTTACAAACAGTTCAAAAGCGGAACAGACATACGAGGAGTTGCAAGCGAGGGTGTTGAGGGACAAAGTGTAAACCTTACCGACGATGTTGTTGCCGATATGGCAGACGGCTTTGTGCTTTGGCTTTCTAAAAAAGTTTCAAAAAAGCCGAGCGAGCTCAAAATCTCTGTCGGTCGTGACAGCCGTATTTCGGGACCGCATATAATGAAAATCACAACCGAGCGTTTTAAGCGTTGCGGTGCAGAAGTTCTCTGCTGTCAGCTTGCATCAACTCCGTCAATGTTTATGACAACCGTTGACCTCGGATGTGACGGTGCTCTTCAGATTACCGCAAGTCACCACCCGTTCAACAGAAACGGTCTTAAATTTTTCACCCGTGAGGGCGGTCTTGAGGGCAGTGACATTGAGGAAATTCTTCTCTACGCACAAAACGGTGAACATCCCGAAGAAAGCAACGGCGGAAATATTACGGATGTTGACTATATGAGCGACTACGCAAAGGGACTTTGCGAGAAGATTAAAAAGGAAGTTAATGCAGAAGATTACGAGCATCCGCTCAAGGGCTTTAAGATTGTTGTTGACGCAGGCAACGGTGCAGGCGGATTTTATGCCGACAAGGTGCTTTCTGTTCTCGGAGCAGACACAACAGGCAGCCGTTATCTTGAACCTGACGGAATGTTCCCGAATCATGTGCCGAATCCCGAGGCTAAAGAGGCAATGGATTCAATCTGTGAGGCTGTCAGGGAATCTGGCGCAGACCTTGGCGTAATCTTTGATACAGATGTTGACCGTGGCGGTGCTGTTGACAGCAAGGGCAACGAAATCAACCGAAACAGACTTGTAGCCGTTGCGGCGGCAATTGCTCTTGAGGGCAATGACGGCGGTATGATTGTTACAGACTCAATCACATCAAGCGGTCTTAAACAATTTATTGAAAATGACCTCGGCGGAAAGCATTACCGCTATCGCAGAGGCTATAAGAATGTTATCGACAAGGCTCTTGAGCTCAACGCTCAGGGCATCAACTGCCCTCTTGCAATCGAAACATCGGGACATGCCGCAATGCGTGAAAACTACTTTCTTGATGACGGTGCATATCTCTGCACAAAAATTATTATCAAGGCCGCTCAGATGAGAAAAGAGGGCAAGGAGCTTGATGAGCTTACCGCCTCACTCAAAGAACCGCTTGAAAGCACAGAAATCAGATACAAAATTCTTGAAAAAGATTTCAGAGCCTGCGGTGAAAAAATTATTGCCGACCTTACAAAGTATGCCGAGGAGCAGGACGGCTGGTGTGTTGCCGATGATAACCGTGAGGGCGTCAGAGTTTCGTTTGACAGGGATAACGGTGACGGCTGGTTCTTGCTCAGACTTTCGGTACACGATCCGATTATGCCGCTCAATGTTGAAAGTGACAGCGAGGGCGGTGTAAAAATCATCTGCGACAAGCTTGGTGAATTTTTAAAGACTACAACAGGTCTTGACCTCTGATATTGGAATATTTTGCGTTTTTATTGATTTTATTGTCGCAACTGTAGGTTGCAACCGAGAGTTGCGACAATGGAACCCGAAATGTATTGTTTTTTTGGGCAGGCAACCGATATAATTTTCTCACAAGGAAAACCCTAAAGCAATATTTGAGGAGGAAATTTTATGAACATTGAAACTGCCAACAGACTTTTGCAGTACAGAAAAAAGATGAATCTAAGCCAGGAGGAGCTTGCCGCAAGAATAGGTGTAAGCCGTCAGGCTGTGTCAAAATGGGAGCGTGCAGAGGCATCGCCCGACACGGATAATCTTATTCTTCTTGCCGATATCTACGGTGTTTCGCTTGATGAATTGCTTAAAGGCGAAAAAGAAACCGAAAGCAAAACACAGTCGGAATAACCCGAAAATAATTCCGAAAATAATCCCGACAGCGATGCAACATACAAAAAATCAGACAAGGTTTCGTTCAGACACGGAATCCATGTTGACTCAAAGGACGGTGATTCTGTTCACCTTAATTTCAGGGACGGAATCCATGTTAAAGATAAAGACGGTACAAAGGTTGATGTCGGCTGGAACGGAATTCATGTTGAAGAAAACGGCAAAACAAAAGTCTATACAGACGAAAACGGAAATGTTATGTATGATGAAAGCATTGAAGAGCATAAACATTCAAAGTCGCACCGCTTTTGGAAGCACTTTCCGTTTTGGTTGATTGCCATTATCGGATTCCTCGTTTGGGGATTCAGCGGAGTATTGCTCGGTTGGGTACTCAGCTGGGTATGCTTTCTGACAATTCCTCTCTATTACACACTTGTTGACGCAATCTACAAACGCAAGCCGAGTCATTTTGCTTATCCCCTGCTTGTCGTTATTGTGTATATGTTTTTCGGATTTCTCGACATCTGCGGCGGTTGGTCATTTGGTTGGATTGCATTTTTAACAATTCCGATTTACTATGAAATCTGCAAGCTTTTCAAAAGCGAAAGAAAAAGTTCTGACGATTAAAACTGAATTAAAGACATACAAAAACACGGCAGCTTTTTATCAACTGCCGTGTTTTTATCATTACGGTATATTAAGGAATCATAATTGTATCGGTTGTGTCAAGCTGTGAAGTTCTCATTGCAGGCTTGCAGAGTTCAATCTGCCTGCCGTCTTTTATAAATAGCGGAACTTCATTGAGGGCAACCTCAATATAATGAGTACCCTTGCTCATTTTTTCTGTTGTAACGCTTGTACCGCTGAGTTTTACAAAAGTCATATCCTCGGGGAGATAAACATATCTTCCGGCTACATTCTGCTCATATACAGGGCAAATCATACATTCATCGCCGAGCATAAGCTGTGTTTCACATTCACGGGCAATTTTATCATCGGGATAATCGAACGAGAGCGGTCTGAAAATCATATCATTTTCTTCGCTTGCCTTTTTGAATGTTCTGTAAAGGTACGGAATAAGTCTGTAACGAACCTCAACAATATCCTTGAAATCATCGCTGTTTTCAAAGCTGTAGCACTCCTGATTTCTTGTGCCGAGAGCGGCATGGTTACGCATAAGCGGAGTAAACACACCGAGTGCAAGGAAACGAAGAACAAGGTCACGGGTTGCATTTTCGTTAAAGCCTCCGAGATCTGCACCGCAGTACAGAAAGCCGCACATATTCGCCGACGGAAGCATTTTGAGGTCAAGAAGAATGTGCGACCACCAAGAGTGGTTATCGCCGAACCAGATACCGCTTGAACGGTGAGCACCTACATATGACGCACGGGAGAACATAAGAATTTTTTCTTTACCGAACTCCTCCGCAAAATATTCGCCGGCGGCCTTTGTCATATTAGCACCGTAAATGTTGTGAACCTGATCATGGCAAACCTGTTTGCGTCAACTGTATGGTAAATGCTTGAATAATCCTCGGGGCTGTTTGAAAGACCTGCGAATGTGTCCTTGAGCTCAAAGAATTTTGAAAGGTCAAGGTTCTGCCCTTTGAGAGAAGCCGCCTTATCAAGTGCTTTGTTAAGTCCTTTTACCGAATAGAAAATTGCAGGCTCGTTCATATCGTTCCAGAAGCCGTCAATTCCCATATCTGTGAGAATTTTATATTTTGAGCCGAACCACTTTCTTACATCCGGTCGGAGAAAATCGGGAAAGCCAACGATACCGGGCCATACACCGCCCTCAAAATCCGTGCCGTCCTCGTTTTTGCAGAAGTATCCGTTCTTTCTGCCCTCTTCATAGATATCGTAGCCGTTCTCTTTTTTTACGCCTGCGTCAATAATCGGAATGAGGTGGATTCCTTCTTCCCTTTTCTTTGAAACATAGTCCTTGAAATTCGGAAATTTTTCATCATCAACAGTAAAGTCCTTGTAACGCTCCATATAGTCGATGTCGAGATATACGCAGTCAAGCGGAATCCCTGCCTTGTTGTAACCGTCAACAACAGCGTCAACAGCTTCGGCATCGTAATAGCTCCAACGGCTCTGCTGATAGCCGAATGCCCAAAACGGCGGAACATAGCTTGTGCCGATTGATTTTCTGAACTCTTTTACGATTTCAAGCGGCTTTGTGCCGTCAATGTGATATATATCAAAATCCGTGCCGTCAATTGTGATAACGGTTTTGTTTGTGGTTGTGTAGCCGATGTCCCAACGGATTTTTGACGGGAAGTCAATAAAAATACCAAAAGTTTTTGAACCGCTGAGCATAAGGAAATTGTGAGCGGCATAAAGGGATGACTTAGTTTCTGTGTGGAACGGGTCATCACTGCAAAAGCTGTTATACACCCAACCACGCTTGTTGATTCCTCTCGGAGCTTCGCCGAGTCCGTAGACGATGTCGCTGTCTGCCATATCAAATTCAAAGACAAATTTTCCGTTTTCAAGCTTGCCGCCGAGCGGAAATTCCGCAATAGGCAGAGAGTTAAATTTTTCAACAACAGCCTGCGTATCAATCGGGTTGCCCGATGTAAACTTTTTAATCATTAATGCACTTCCTTCTTTATTAAAATTTTCCGATTTTTTCAAAGCGTTCTGCAAAATCTTGCCGACACGCACTTGCAATTTTAGTATAACATTAATTTTTATTATTGCAATGGCAAAATTTATTTTTGTATTATTTTATTTTTGCACATTAAAAAAGCACCTTTACGAGCCTGTAAAGGTGCAAATTTTATTCTTTTACGCTTTATCAGTCAAAAATATCATTCTTGCTTTCAGACTTTCCATCTTGGTAAATCTTGAGGTTTCCCGTATCATCACACACACCGAGAAAAACATCTTTGAGCCGTTTGCGGTTGTTGTCAAGCTGTTTTTTGAGCCATTCAAGATTAAAGCCCGATTCGGCAAGATTTTTCTCGAGAATTTTTCCGTCCGTAATAACCACGGACTCGGGTCTGGTTTGGTGAACAATGATTTTTAAATCATCCGGAGTTGCAGGACGCTTTTTGTCCTTTGGCAGAACCGACAAATCGCCGTTCTGTTCAAGAAAAACCGTTTCGACATCATCAAGGCTGAAATATCCCTTTTCACGCATTCGTGTAAGAAATTCGTTTATATCAATTTTTGCAACCGAAAAATTCTTTTTGTACAACTTTCCTCTGTCGAAAATCACAATAGACTTGCCTGTTAAAAATCTTCGTAACATTGTTGATTTTTGCGAAAGCCACGAACAAAGCATAACAATTATTACATAAACAATGAGTGCTGCAAAGCACGCCCAAAAGTCTGACATTTCGGCTGTTGCCATCTCCGCTGCGATTGAACCGATTGTGATTCCGTTGATGTAGTCAAAAAGATTAAGGCTTGACATCTGCTTGTTGCCGATGAACTTTGACAGCAGGAACAATACTGCAATTGAACGGGCGCCGTTATTAATGCACGCAAAAAGTCCATAATATCCCTCCGATAGGGTTATTATGGACTTTAAATTATTTTTTATTCCGCAAAATTACCAAGGCTTAACTGTGCCTGTGATTTCCGAAACGCTCTTGATTCCGTTTTTGTCGAGCCATTCGTTCATACCGTCGGCAATCTTAATAGGCGCATACGGATCCGTAAAAAGGACAGTACCGATTTGAAGTGCGGTTGCGCCTGCCATCATCATCTCGATTGCATCCTGCCAGCTTGAGATACCGCCCATACCGATAATCGGAATTTTAACTGCGTTTGCAACCTGCCAAACCATTCTTACTGCAACAGGGAAAATTGCAGGGCCGCTCATTCCGCCTGTGTTGTTGCGGATAATCGGTCTGCGTGAGTTGATGTCGATACGCATACCCGTGAGCGTGTTAATCATTGAAATTGCGTCTGCACCGTTTGCCTCTGCTGACTGTGCAATTGATGCAATGTCGGTAACATTTGGGCTGAGTTTTACGATAAGCGGCTTTTTGCAATACTTTTTGACAGCCGCAGTAATTGCACCTACGGATTCACAGCTTGTGCCGAACTGCACTCCGCCGCTCTTGACATTAGGGCATGAGATGTTGAGCTCAATCATATCAACATCGGTTTCGCTGAGTTTTTCAGCCATTGCACAATAATCTTCGGGAGTGTTGCCGGCAATGTTTGCAATGATAACCGTATTTTGCTTTTTGAGCCACGGCAAATCCTCATTGATAAAAACATCAACACCGGGGTTTTGAAGTCCTACTGCATTCAAAATGCCGGAAGGAGTTTCGGCTACTCTCGGAACAGGGTTGCCGTCACGGCGGGTAAGTGTGATACCCTTGCATGAAATACCGCCGAGCTTTTCAAGGGGATAAAGCTCTGAATATTCCATACCGAAACCGAATGTTCCCGATGCGGCAATGAGAGGATTGTTAAATTCCACTCCGCAAACTTTTACAGATAAATCAGCCATTGAAAACTACCTCCTCAGCATTAAATACGGGGCCGTTTTTGCAGACATGCTGCATAATTTCTTCACCGTTTTTTCTTACCTTTACTGCGCACACAAGGCATGCACCCATTCCGCAGGCCATTCTCTCCTCAAGAGAAATCTGACACGGCTTTCCTCCTCTTTGCAAACATCGGCAATAGCCTTGAGCATCGGGGTAGGACCGCATGCACAAACCTCGTCAACCTCTGAGATTTTTTCTTTGAGAACATCTGTTACAAAGCCGTGGATTCCCGCACTTCCGTCATCTGTTGTCAACACAAGCTCTGCACCGGCTTTCTTGAAATCATCCTGGAGAATAATAAGGTCTTTGTTTCTGAAGCCTGTGATAACAAGCGGATTTTCACACTGCTTTGCTGTGTAGAGCATCGGAGGAACGCCTATACCGCCGCCGATAAGGCAGTAACGCTTGCCCTTTTCAATTTTAAAGCCGTTGCCGAGAGGAGCGAGAATATCAACGCTTTCGCCCTTTTTCATCTCGGACATAATTTTTGTTCCCTCGCCCTTTACCTGATAAACAAGGCGGAGAACACCGTTTTCGCTGTCACAAACCGAAATAGGTCTGCGCAGAGTTTTTGAAGGCACATAAACATGGGCAAACTGTCCGCACTTTGCAAGCGGAGCAAGCTCGTCATTTTTTACCCTCATATCAAAAATGCCGTCTGCAATCTGTTCGTTTGACAAAAGTTCAAACTTCTGAACATCATACTTTTTCATAATATCATTCCTTTGGTTAGCTTTATTTATATAAAATCAATTTTTAAGCAGAGTGTCCCTGCATTGCGGACAAAAGTGAACATCTCATCACATCGCCGTTAATCAACATATTCAAGTTCAACAGTCAGCACACCTAACTCATCCTTGCGATAAACATAACAGCTTTCCGCAAGCCTTGGTGAATAACCGTTAATCTCATTAGCCTCTGAAACCCAGTTATAAAGATAACCGTCATTCATAATCCTGTCATACATATAATCAAAATCGGTGTTCTTATCAACAACAATGCTGAAATATTCATCTCCGTTTTTGCAGCATTTGCAATAGCTTGGCTTACATCATCGGCATTGTCAGGATCCGAAACAGTCGGGTACTTATAGTTAAAATAGTTGTACTTTTCAGCCGTACACTTTGGAACATAAAAATTACACCATGTACCAACGCTCAAATAAGTTTGTGAATTAAGCTCGGAATACTTATATGACAGCTTATGATCCTTGAACATAAGGTCATCGGTTAGGTTAAAATAATCGTTTTCCGCATAATTATTTTCGCCGTCGGTATCATTCCATGTAACATCAATTTGGTACCAATCGCCGCCGATTTTTACACCGTTCCATGCGTGATTGTCTGAATCGGCTGTTCCCGAAAGTAATATGCAGTCAATATTCGCCTTGTTGCACAAAAGCTGAAAGGCTCTTGCGTAACCCTCACACACGGCTTTACCGTCAACCAACGCACCGTAGGCATCGTTCTCGTTGCCCTCAATATTCTCTGTCTGTGCCGCTGCATCGTCATACTTGCAGTTATCAATTATATAGTTGTTAATGTATTCTTCTCTTTCAAATCATTGCCGGAGGGCAGTTTTTTCAAAGCAGAAGTAACGGCAGTGTCAAATTTTTTCTTGGCGGCTATAAGCTCATCATTTTGAACAGTATAATCAAGCTTTACGCTTGTTGTGTCACCATACGGAACAAAAAGACTTGACCCCTTGAGCCAAAAAGTTTCGGGGTGGTCGTTTTTGTATGCCTCAACAGCTTGTGTAATCTGATAATCGGAAAGCGAGCCTGTTGTTGTAATGTTTGGTGCATACACGGTATCAACGCTCTTTGCGATTCTCATATACAGTTCTTTTACATAATCATCGGTAAGCGTCTCGTAGGCATAATCGGTTTTCACATCTGCATAATCCTTGTCGTTTTCAACATCTTGTGCACTCGGAGTTGTAACGGATTTTTCTATGATAGAGCTTCTCTTTGGTTCACTACTTTCCGAATCATCCGTCAACGAACATGAACAGCCGAAAAATGCAACCGCACAGGTTATTAAACAAACTAAGGCAGTTTTATATATTTTCAAAAAATCATCTCAATTTTTGTTTTGGGTTATTTATTTCATATACAGAATACGGCAGCAGCCAAAGTTGACTGTCGCCGTATGGATTTGTCATGTTCTATTTTACTTTATTTTCGCCTTGCAGTCAATGCAAATTTGAGCATTAAACTACTTTCCCGTAACATGGTATCACCGAAAACCTCGGCATAAACATTGTTGTCGAGAATCATTCTTGAAACGGTAAAGAGGTTGTTGCATCTGTTATTGAGTTCGTCAATATCATCCTTGCCCTTTGCGCCCTTGAAAGCGGTGTATTCGCCTGTTGACGCATTGTATTTTCCGTTCTGGGAAATCCAGCTTCTGTCGGCAAACACAACGAACGGTTCTTTGTTTCCGAAAACATCCGTACCAGCAAGCATTCTGCTGTCATATTCAAGACCGAGCATATTTGAAAGCGTGGGCAGAATATCAAGGCTTGAACAGTATGTGTCAACCTTGACGGGCTTTTTCATTGAACCGCTCCACAACAGCCATGCATTTTTGTACTGTTCAAAGGTTGTGTCAACTTTGTGCCCCGCGAGTTCGGACACACCGTCAAATTCATCAAGCGAATACGGATAATGGTCGTCCGTAAGGCAAATAAGGGTGTTGTCAAGCTTGCCTGCCTTTTCAAGTCTTGCAATAAGATATTCCATTGCCTTGTCAAGCTCAATGTTTGCGGCAAGATAACCCTTGACCTCATCGCTGTATTTCAAGTCTTTTACAAGGTCTGCGTTGCGTTCGCTCATGGTGTTGTATGAATATCCGCCGTGACCGCTGACCGTCATATAATAAACGCTGAAGCTGTCGGAATTTATGTAATCGTCAACAGTTTTCTGCATCATTTTGAGGTCGGAATTCGGCCAGACATTTTCACCGAGGTCAAGACCTTTTCCGATTGCAGAATAGTCATAGCCGATATTTGTAAGGTACTTGTCCCTGTCGTAGTAATCATAGGTGTGATTGTGGTAAGCGTTAACTGTTTTGCAGCCGAGTTTTCTGCTCTGCTCACCGAGTGCAAACGGAAAGCTTACATTATTTTCGGCTGACTTTGAAAAGCTCCACACACCGGATTTTGGAATCAAGCCTGTGAGATTTGCATATTCACCGTCAGTTGTGCTTACGCCCCACGCAGGCGAATAGTAGTTTTTAAACTGGAATCCCTCGTTATACATTTTGCAGAGCGTAGGAGTCAGATTCTTGTCAATTGCATACTGCGAAAAGCTTTCGGCTGTAATGAAAATTATGTTGTAGCCCTTGAACATACCCGTGTATTCGTTGGTATAGCTCGGTTCTTCGCTGTCAAAATATTCATAAAGCGACCTTAACTCATCATTATTTGTATTCTTTGCAAGCTTTGAAAAATCAGCACTCATAATCTGGCGTTCTGCTCTGTTTTGTAGTTCATCGGCAGTCGATTCTTTATTTTTCGGCTTGCTGTTTGTGCGTATATTCGCTTTGTAACCGAACATAAGGCGGCTGATGTCAAGCCTTTGCATTGTGTAAAGTCCGTAGCGTTCACACACGGCAACCTGTTGCAATTCACCGTAATAAAGATTGTAGTTGCTCTTTGTGTCGGAAGAATCACGGTCAATGCCTACCGCAAGGACAGTTCCGATCTGAAAAACCACCGCAATCAAAAGTACAATCAGCTTACCCTTTAACTTTACTTTTGAAAAGTCAAACAGCTTTCCGCCGAAAATTATAAAGAAAGCAAGCGGAACAAAAAGTAAAACAACAAACACAATTCTGCTTGTTATCGCAGTCATAATCATATCAATTGAATTGAATGCCTGCCCTGCACCGCCGTTTGTAACGCTGCTTACAACAACCATTGTGCCAAAAACATTATAGTATATCATCTGCACACCGTACCATATCGTCAGCACAGCCGTGAGTACGGTTGCAATTCCTCTGTTTACCCCTCTGCGTTTTGAAAAAGAACACAACAAAACAAGTACCGCCGAAAGCACAATTGTGAACAGGAATGTGAAAGCAAAACCGCCGAGCACATCAAACCCCGACGCAATTTTAAGGTCGGTTTCAAGCCATAGAATCAAAAGCGGAAAGTACGCAAAAAATGCGACTCTCTTTGCAAATCCATGACTTTTTTCAGGCTTTCTGTAGTAGTCAAAATTTGAACTTCCGACTTTTACGGCAGGCTGTCCCACATAGTGATTTCTTCTTGAAAGCCCGCTGTTTGTACCGTCTGAATATGTCATTTAATTCTCCCTCCTTTTTCAATGCAGTTATTAAGTAGATTATAAAACGGAAATGCCGCCATTGCAATGACAAATTTCACCAAAATTCGCCCTATATGACACATTCGGACTTTTTATATATTGAAACAGTTGACATTTTGTAGTATAATTATAGTTTAATGAGAGGCTTGTGTGAAAAGCTATGCAAATTGCGGTTTTGAACAAGGCTTCTTAATTTATGTATTATTATGAAAAGGAAGATTTTTATGGCAAAGAAACAGTTTAAATCAGAGTCAAAAAGACTTCTCGACCTTATGATTAACTCAATTTATACTCACAAAGAAATTTTTCTTCGTGAGATTATTTCAAATGCAAGCGACGCTATCGACAAGCTTTGCTTCATTTCTCTTACCGATGACAAGGTTGGTCTTGACAGAGGCGATTTCAAAATCGTTTTAAAGCCCGACAAAGAAAGCCGTACTCTTACAATCACGGATAACGGTATCGGCATGAACAAGGATGACCTTGAAAACAACCTCGGCACAATCGCATCCTCAGGCTCACTCAAATTCAAGCAGAGCATGGAAGAAAAGCAGGACGACATTGACATTATCGGTCAGTTCGGTGTTGGTTTCTACTCGGCATTTATGGTTGCAAAGAAGATTACCGTAAACACAAAGAAGTACGGCGAGGATACGGCATATTGCTGGCAGTCAAGCGGTGCAGACGGCTACACAATCAGCGAGATTGAAAAGGAAAATGCCGGCACAGAGATTATTCTTGAAATCAAGGATAACACAGACGAAGAAAACTATGACGAATTCCTTGAGCAATACAGAATACAGGGACTTGTCAAGAAGTATTCTGACTACATCCGCTACCCGATTGTTATGGATATGACAAAGAGCCGAGTTAAGGAAGAAACCAAGGACAGCGACAAGCCCGAATATGAGGATTATACGGAAACCGTAACACTCAACAGCATGATTCCTCTTTGGCAGAGAAGAAAGAAAGATGTTACTCAGGAAGAATACGACAAGTTCTACAGCGAAAAATTTATGGCTATGGACAAGCCACTTAAAACTATCGTAACTTCTGTTGAAGGTGTTGTAACCTACAAGGCATTGCTCTTTATTCCGTCTGTTGCTCCTTATGACTACTACACAAAGGAATACAAAAAGGGACTTCAGCTCTATTCAAGCGGTGTGCTTATTATGGATAACTGCGAAGAGCTTTTGCCCGAGCACTTCCGTTTTGTAAAGGGTATTGTTGACAGCGCAGACCTTTCGCTTAACATTTCAAGAGAAATGCTCCAGCATGACCGTCACCTCATTACAATTGCTCAGAACATTGAAAAGAAGATTAAAAACGAGCTTACTTCAATGCTTCAGAATGACCGTGAGAATTACGAAAAATTCTTCAACGCATTCGGCAGACAGCTTAAATACGGTGTTGTTTCGGACTACGGTATGCACAAGGAAGAACTTCAGGATCTTATTATGTTCTATTCTTCAAGCGAGAAAAAGCTTGTTACGCTTTCGGAATATGTTGACAGAATGAAAGAAGATCAGAAGTTCATCTACTTTGCAACAGGCGAAAATGCCGCTGCAATCGACACACTTCCGCAGACAGAGCTTATCCGCTCAAAGGGTTACGAAATTCTTTATTGTACAGAGGAAATTGACGAGTTTACTCTACAGTCACTCATGACATATAAGGAAAAGAAATTCTGCTCAGCAATGAACGATGACCTCGGCATTGAAACCGAAGAAAATAAAGAGGATGAAGAAAACAAGGACGCACTTCTTACATTTGTTAAGGAAACACTCGGTGACAAGGTTGCAGAGGTTACCGCATCAAAGAAACTTGTTTCACATCCTGTTTGCCTTACGGCAAAGGGCGGCATTTCATTTGAAATGGAAAGTATTTCAACTCAGTTCAGCCTGACGCAAATATGAAGGCTCAGCGTGTGCTTGAGCTTAACCTTTCTCACCCTGCCGTTAAGAAGATGGAAGAATTTATCAAGAGCGATGTTGACAGAGCAAAGAAGTATGCCGAAGTTCTCTACAGTCAGGCACTTCTCATTGCAGGACTTCCGCTTGAAAATCCGTCTGAATACACAGACCTTGTTTGTTCGATTATGTAAATTGTTGATTTGCGTTTGCCGCAAATCAAATGGCGATCACTGATCGCCGCTACTGTACGGCAATAACCGCCGATACAGGTGCAAATCACAAATCTCACACTAAGCTAAACATTTTATGCCCGATTTTCGACCAAAACGGAAATCGGGTGTTTTGTTTTTGCAGAAAATTCCACAAAATCTTTTGCAATAATATTGATATAATTTTTGCGTTGTGATACACTGATTTCAGTAAAAGTTTTTTCGGAGGCGGACTTGATGAAACATTACGATGAAAAGCAAATGCAGGAAAATATCCTCTATCTTGAGGCACTTTCGGAGCAGTATCCGAACATTCAGTCGGCGGCAGCAGAGATGATTAATCTTCACGCAATCCTTGATTTGCCGAAAGGTACGGAACATTTTCTTTCCGATATTCACGGTGAGCACGAGGCATTCAGACATATTCTCAACAACGCATCGGGTTCAATCAGAGAAAAGATTGACGACCTTTTTTCAAATACTCTCACATCCGAACAGCGTGCCGAGCTTGCAACGCTGATTTATTATCCAAAGGAAAAACTCAGTGTTTACAAAAGCGAAATAACCGACATTGAAGAATGGTACAGATTAACACTCATAAGATTGCTTGCAATCTGCCGACACATTTCTTCAAAATACACACGAAGCAAGGTTCGTAAAACTCTGCCAAAGCATTATGCCTACATCATTGAGGAGCTTATGTTCGGTGATTCAGGCAAAAAAGACCGTGAAACCTACCACGAAAATATTCTGCACACAATTATTGAGGCAGGACAAGCCGATGTTTTCATACTCTCGCTTTGTGACACGATAAAAAGACTTATTGTTGACAAGCTCCACATTGTCGGCGACATTTTCGACAGAGGTGCAAGACCTGACATTGTGCTTGACGACCTTATGATGCACACGGTGTTGACATTCAGTGGGGCAATCACGATATTCTTTGGATGGGTGCGGCATCGGGCAGTATGGCTTGCATTGCCGCTGCGCTTAACAACGCATTTTCATACGGCAATCTTGACACAATCGAGGTCGGCTACGGAATAAGTCTGCGTGACCTCTCGCTTTTTGCAAGGATGTTTACGGTGGCGGAAATGTTGAACGCTTTATGCCGAAAGGTCCTTTTGCGGATTCGCCCTACACCTCAAACGATCCGTTGCTTGTTGCCGATATGCACAAGGCGATTGCCGTTATTCTCTTTAAGCTTGAAGGTCAGCTTGTCAGCCGCAATCCTAACTTTAATATGAGCGACAGGCGATTGCTTGACAAGATTGATTTTGAAAATGCGACCGTAACTGTCGGTGAAAAGAAGTATCCGATTTCCGACACCTTCTTTCCCACAGTTGACCATGACTATCCGTATGAACTGACAAAGACGGAAAAACGGGTTATGGAGCAGCTTAAAAATGCATTTATGGCAAGTGAAAAGCTGAAAAGACACATTGATTTTCTGTTTGCCAAGGGCGGAATGTACAAGTGTTGCAACAACAATCTTTTGCTTCACGGCTGTATTCCGATGAACAAGGACGGCAGTTTTATGGAATTTGACACGGGCAACTGTGTGCTTTCGGGAAAAGCATTGCTTGATGAGCTTGAAAAGATTGTTCGTCAGGGACACTCTGCCCCCGAAAACTCCGACCGGACGCAAAAGGGCAACGACTATATGTGGTATCTCTGGTGCGGAAAACATTCACCGCTTTTCGGCAGAGAAAAAATGTGTTCGTTTGAGCGTTTCTTTATTGATGATTCCGAAACCCACACGGAAACACGCAACCATTACTACACGCTCTATCACGATGAAGATGCCTGCGTGAAGATTTTGAAAGAATTCGGTCTTTCGGAAAATCACGGTCACATAATCAACGGTCATGTTCCCGTTATCCGCAAAAAGGGCGAAAGTCCGATAAAGGCTAACGGCAAGCTGATTGTGATTGACGGCGGATTTTGCAGAGCATATCAGGACAAAACAGGCACAGCGGGCTACACGCTTGTCTATAATTCCTACGGTATGCGAATTGTCACCCACGAACCCTTTGCGGGAATTGACAACGCAATCAAATCGAACAAGGACATTCTCTCAACAACAAAAGTTTTTGACACCTCGGAAAACCGAATCCGTGTTGCACAAACCGATGACGGTCAGATAATCCGTAACCGCATTGAAGGACTTTCAATGCTCCTCTGCGCCTACCGCAACGGTGTTCTGAAAGAACAGTAATTTAAAGGAGAATTGTTATGTTCAACTGCATTAAATCATTTTCCTACAAAATGAACATTTCTGCCAATCAGGTTTCTAACGCTTTAAGAATGAAGGCTTTGGGCAATACAAAACCCGATACACCAAAAATTGCAGGCAATTTTTTGCGAACAAATTCACAATTCATCTTTCAAAAAATCACCCATTTGGCGGACCTGACAACCAATCTCCCGATTTTGACGGAACTGTTGAAAACTCAGCAAACGGCTCGGTTCTGACATTAAAAATGAAATCATTGAAATATCTGCTTTTACCGATACCTTTTATGATTTGCGTGCTGTTTTTGGCAGGTTTTTCATATACGATTATTTTTGTAATGAAAACTTGGCATCGCTGATATTCTCAATTGTTCCGATATTACTGTTTGCAGGTGTGTGGATTTTAATATTCACAAAGCTTAATCGACAATATAAAAAAATGAAGAATTTCATTGAAGAATTTTTCAAAGACAATATAACTACAAAGTAAAAACACGGCTTGTTCGGAAAATGAACAAGCCGTGTTTTATGCAGCAATTCTGTAGGGGCGTTCATTGGACGCCCGCCTTGATGAAATTTTATGTTTTACAAAAAATGTTTTGATATTATGGAAATTATGTATTCATTTGTAGCGGCGAACCGTGTTCGCCAATCGTCACAAGCGTAAGCTTGGGGCAAAATGATCATTTAACAACAAATTTCAACACAGATATTTATTGTTTTTGTGTTTACACACAAAACAAAATGGCAAATAAGGTTCGCCGCTACTGTATGACAATAGCTTTGCGGCTTTTATATAATTTGATTTATTATAAAATTCCACTCAATAATTTTTACCTCCCCCTTGACTATGCTTTAAAAATGTATTATTCTATATACATAGACAATCTATGTATATAGAACTGCGAGGTATTATAGAAATGGGAGGGATAGTATGAAGAACAAATTTCTTGACAAAGTAGCCGAGCAAATTGAAGATGAACGCTCTCGGGAGCTAATCACAGCCGAGCTTGAATCGCACTTGCTTGATAAAATCGACTATTATGTTGACATTGGCTATTCAAAAGAAGAAGCCGAAAAGCGTGCCACCGAGGAAATGGGAAACCCCGATGACACCGCCGTGCCGTTGAATTTTTTGCATACAAACATTTTCCTATCGCCGTTTACAATTATTTGTGCTTGCCTTGTTACAGCTATGTTTCTATGCACAGTTTTTTTAAAAGACAAGTTCATATACCGATACGATACAGTATTTTACAGGCACGATGTACTCTTGGATTTCATTTCACTTGCATTTATAATTACATATGTTGTCTTGCTGATATTATCACGAAAAAAGAATAATTATGTGATTCCGATAATAATATTGATTTCTTTCATTTTGCAATTTGTATCAATATTTTTTGAAAACGATAATTATGAAATCTGTTCTGCAGGACATCCGAATTTATTTATATTTTTATCAACTGCTGTTTTTGCCGATTGTAAAAACTGTTACGGAAGGTTTTTCGGCATATATGCAATGCATTTTCACAAAGGTTTCTGCACAATACAGTGGCTTTGCAGTTTTCTGTTTTGAAATTCTTCCGTATATTATCGGTGCTATATTTATTTTATGGTCAATATTATTGTTGATAAAAATATGCCGCAGGGAAATGCTTTTAAGTAATAAGGGCTTACAAATTCCGATAGGTTTTTTTGAAATATGTATGTGCATCTTCTTATCGGTAAATTTGGTCTATATGACAGCAACAACAACCTACAAGGCGGTAGAGAATTGTAAAATAGACAACAATTATTCTGCAAACAAGCAAGAAATGGTGGATTATGTTCTTACTTCCGACTTATCCAAAGACAAATCGGAAGTATTCAGCGACTTGGCGTCACAAGGCTATTATCAAAAAAGCGAAATGCTTTACAGCGAGGCTGTATATTACGATAAAGGCGGTGAATTGTCATTAATCTGTGGTAAGAATGATGATTCCTCGATATGTCTACAGTATAATTCGGAAGATTATTTAAATTCTTACGATGAGCATTTCAATTTTGACACTCTAAACAAAAATTCTATTTATAATGAGTCGCCGAAGATTTTAGCTGATTTGGATGCTATTCAGAAGATTTCAAAAGGAACAACCCTTGAAAGCATAAAAAAATCAGGACTTTTGAAATATACAGATTATGTATCCAAAACATTCTATGAAGATAAAAAAGAAACAGAAATTAAACTTTGTCTTACCATATATCTAAATAACGGTACAGACTATCTCGAAGAAAGCGACAATCGAAACTATAAAATTCTGACTATTAAAGACGGAGTAGTGGTTGATTGTTACAGCGATTAAAATCGAAAAGGAGGGATAGTATGACAAACCGTTTTATCGACAAAGTGTCGGAGCAGATTAGCGACAAGCACTCCCGAAAACTAATCACATCAGAGCTTGAATCGCACTTGCTTGACAAAATCGACTATTATGTTGACATAGGATACTCAAAAGAAGATGCTGAAAAGCGTGCCACCGAGGAAATGGGAAACCCCGATGACACCGCCGTGCCGTTGAATGCTCTTCACCAAAATAAATATCGTGGAGTATTCACATTCATTTGTCTTGTGGCAGTTATCGCACTTTTTATGGCAACTGTAAACGCATCACCGCTATTCTGCTATGTTGCAGAATATTCAAACTTGACGCATTACGCAATGTTTGATTTTTGGTCGCTGATAATTCTTACCGCATATGTGCTGATGATAATTTACAGTCAAAAGAAAAGTCACAAATCGGTTGCAATCTTCATCATAATATCGCTTGGCTTTCAGGTTTTAATGTCTGCAATCTCAATAACATTGCAAGGCTCATTTCTTCTTATAATCAAATTTTCGTCAATCTTCCAACCTGCGGTTTATGCGATTATGACTACCATCACAAAAGGTCCGATTGCGTATATTGACAGTCTGTTTGCATATGAAAATATTGAGTATTCGGCAGTCAATGAGTGGTGCTACACGGCAATTCCTTTTATAATTATGGCACTGTTGTTGCTGTGGGCAATTGCGGTTCTGATTAAAATCATAGGAAACGAGCGGATGAAAGGCAGAAAAATTCATCTGAAAATAACCAAAGTATTCAAAAATATTTTCATTGTATTTCTCTCTGTCAATTTTCTCATCATGGGAATTTGTGCGGTTATTTCAAGAGTAGAGATAAATTCAAAATCTACCGAAATTCTTGCCGAAAGAGAAAAAATAATTGATTTTGTGATGAATGCCAATCTAAAAACCACAAGCAATGAATTTTTGGACAATGCAAAAGCAAACGGATTTGACTTTCAACTGAATTCCAAATACGGCAAACATCCGACATTTGATTCTTTAGACAAAGAGTATGTATATCGGCATAACGGCAATATGATTTCAGTCAACGACATCAATTGCAATATGTATCTATCTTTAGATTATAACGCTTTAAACACATCAATTTTCTATGACGATTTGTTATTAACCACGAAAGAGGTTGACGCAATAAATACTCTCAAGGTTGGAGATTCAATCAAGTAAATTATACGAAAAATCTCTTATCTATAAGGCTTCGGCAATCTCAAAAATATACTATGCTAATGATAATCTCGGAAACCCGAAATACAGTCTATACCCCTGTCTGACATTTGTTATCGGCAAAAAGGGACACACATACAAAACCATTGACATAAGTGTTTCGGGCGGTAAAATATCCAATATATGCGAACCTATTGAACATAAAAAAGAATACGAAACCGGATTTAATTTTTTCATTCGGAGCTAATCGGAAAGGAGCAAATAAAATGAAAATCAGTAAAGAACTTATCAAAGGCAGTACAGCTATGCTTGTTATGAGCGTTTTAAAGAAAAGCGATATGTACGGATACAAAATTATTAAAGAGCTTGAGTTACAGAGCGAGAGCGTGTTTGAGCTTAAAGAGGGTACTCTCTACCCCATTCTTCACGCACTTGAAGAAGAAAATCTGCTTGAAAGCTACTGGGAAGAATTTGACGGCAGAAAGCGTAAATACTACCACCTCACCCGCAAAGGCACAAAACGCCTTAAAGAAAAGCAGGAGGAATGGAAAGTATATTCAAAATCAGTCGAAAAAGTTCTCAGCTTTTCAGGTGTGTAAAACACTTATCACAGACAGACCGTTTTCCGTTAATCTTGAATTTATAGCCCTGTAATGGTAAAATTATCCTATAAACTCAGAAACGGAGATATTATGATGCACAAATTAAAAGTCAGAGCAAATCATACGGTATATATCATATTTGCCGTTTTGTCATTGTTTTCCCTGACACTTATATTTAATGACAATATATGGTTTGACGAGGCGTACACGCTGTCGCTGATTCAGCACAATTATTCAAACATAATCAATATTCTGAAATCCGATATGCACCCACCGCTGTATTTTTTGTCGCTGAAAACATTTTGTTGCATCTTTGGATACTCAATAACAGCAACAAAAATATTTTCGGCAATCGGTTACATTGCAACGCTGTTTTTGGGATGCACAATCATAAAAAAGCACTACGGCAGTAAAACATCAATAATTTACATGCTTACTGTCGGAGCTGTGCCAATGATGCTCTATTTCAGCGTTCAGCAAAGGTCATACTCATGGAGCATATTTTTTGTTACATTATGCTTTATTGAGTCCCTGCTTTTATAGCAAACAAAAAGTTTCATCACTGCATTTTATTTGCTATAGCAGGACTTGGGGCTGCATACAATCACATCTACGCACTTCTTGCAGTTGCAATTATCTTTGCTTTTGCAAATATATATCTGCTCATTAAAGACAGAAATTTGTTCAAGCGTGTTATTATTGCAGACCTTATTATGGTGGCAGGATATTCATTTTGGATAATTCCTCTTTTAAATCAAACAAAATCAGCCTCAAGTAATTTTTGGCTCAGCGGAGTTGAACCGTTGTCTGTAATTGTATTCATATCGGGCATAGCAATATCTGCACTTGTTCTTATGAAAAAGAGCAACCGAAAATTGTGTATAATTTTCGCAGATGTCTGCGTTATGGGCATTCAAATAATCGGGTTGTTCGTAACCGTTTTTATACGCCCGTTTTACATTGCAAGATATAGCGTTGTAATTCTCGGTATCTTTGCAATTCTCGTTGCTTTCGGCGTAAAAGATATAAAACCAAAGCCGAGCAAAGTAATATGCACCCTGCTTTGCGTTGCAAACATCGGCTGTCTTGTTGCAACAGGATTGTTTGAATATAATCCGTCAATGACAAATTTTCGTGAAAGATTCAGTTCTCAACAGTCAGAATCAGACACTTTTGTTTACTGCGACAGTGCATTCGGAATTATGTCGTATTATTATCCGAACAACACCCACCTTTGCACCTACAAAGAAAACTGGTTTGAGGCATTTGAAAATGTTGAATGTATAAACAAAAATGAAATTGCAGACAAAGTTGACCCAAATCATAACATTTGGTTTGTAAAAAATGAACTCACAAAAATGCCAAAATGCATTAAAAGTAATTTCAAGTATAAAAAGATTGATTCTTTCCAATGTGACTTCAATAAATTTGACCTATATTTACTTATTCTAAAGTAAATATAGGTCTTTTGTTTATGGTATAAATGCAGAAATTAAAACTAATTTGCCTCTTATTTTCTGCTTTCGTAGTCCTTGTCTATCTCATCACTCCAAGACGATGAAAGCGGTCTGCTTTTTCTGAAATTGCACACGGTTTTTGATACTGCGTCAAAAACAACAGCCGTACCCTGACCGTCAGCGTGATAATTAACGGAGCGGTCGGAATTAATTCCGAAATGCTTAGCGGTTTCAACAGAATCAATGTTAGCACCGATGAAAAGAAATTCCCAGCCGTAGCGATTTTTCTGACGCTCAATCATTTTCTTGACCTTATTGCTTGAATAGATACGGCTTGCGTTCTCCATTCCGTCGGTCATAATCACAAACAAAGTGTGTTCGGGAACATCTTCTTTTCTTGCGTACTTATGAATGTTGCCAATGTGATGAATTGCACCGCCGATAGCGTCAATGAGTGCAGTTGAGCCACGAACCGTATAATCGTTTTCAGTCATTTTTGAAATTTCAGACAATTCAACCCTGTCGTGAAGAACCTCGGTTTCGTGATCAAACAATACGGTTGAAACATAGCACTTGCCGTTCTGTCTGCGTTGCTTTTCAATGAGCGAATTAAATCCGCCGATTGTGTCCTGTTCAAGTCCTGACATTGAACCGCTTCTGTCAAGAATGAATACCAATTCTGTAATGTCGTTTTTCATAGTTGTTACCTCCAAAAGTAATTAAGTTTTTTATCTTGACTTAATCATACAACTTTCGGGATAACATATGGTCGCCTGAAATGCGACATTTACTGACCCAACAAAACCTGGTCAAATTCAAATAAAGCCTCGTTTACAGTAAAAATATCATACTCGCCCTTTTGAATAAAATATTCAATGATAACATCAAATTTATTCGAGTGCGAAAGTGCATAGCCGGCCTTTTGGAGCATTTCTTTAGTTTCATCAAGCGACAGTTCAAGTGCAACGGCAAAGGCAATTGCGGTAGTTTTCTTAGGTTTATAGTTGACATTGTTTCTTATTTTAGAAAACAGCTTGCGGTCAACATTCGCCTTTTTATAACACTGAGAATCCGTAAGACCTTTTTCGTCAATTTTACGCAAAAGCATCTGAGAAAAGCTTTCATCAAGCTGATTTACAACATCAGCTAAATTCAAAGCTGCGGTTTGAATTGGATAAGTCTCCGGCTGTCTTAAAAGACGGGATAATCCACGACTGCGGTTTTCGGAATAGTGCATTTCAACATAGTGTTCGTCAATGTATTCGGCAATATCACGAACAAGCTTTTTGCTGATACGGAATCCGTCTTTGTCAAACACAACAATATAAACGAGCATATCGTTGTCTGCAAGAAATTTACAGATTTCGTTGATTGCCACCTGTAATGCCTGTTCTTTCGGGTAGCCGTAAACCCCCGATGAAATCAAAGGAAAGGCAACCGATTCGCATTCATAAGTCTTTGCAAGCTGCAACGAGTTACGATAACATGACGAAAGCAGTTCTTCCTCATGATAATTTCCGCCTTGCCATACAGGGCCGACCGTGTGAATAACATACTTGCAGGGCAGTTTGTACGCACCCGTAATTTTCGCCTCACCCGTTCTGCAACCGCCAAGTTTCTGCATTCATTTAGCAATTCGTTCCCCGCCGCACGGTGAATCGCACCGTCAACACCGCCTCCGCCAAGCAACGAATTGTTTGCCGCATTAACAATTGCGTCACATTTTATCTTAGTTATATCATTCCGAACAATCTGCAACGGCATAATAATCACCCTTTAAATTCAGAATTTTAATGTTTTATTACTCTGATATTAATTATATAGCACCTCTCAATTAAATTCAATGCAAAATTAAATAGTATGGTTTGTATTTTAACAGCCAAACAAGCGACAGCATAATTCCTGTCGCTTGTAATTCTCATATATTCTATTTTTTCGGGTTACCCCAACTATTGACATTATACTCGTTACTGTCAGGGTACAAAATTAAATACTCAAGACACACTAAAGTCAATCTCGAAAGAGATTGGCTTTTTTTATTTTGATTTAAAAAGCGAATTGAGCAGGCAACGATTGAAATTTAAAAGTAAAGATGGGAATTAGTATGGGACAATGCATTTATCTGCCAAAAGAACTTATGACAAACGAATACAACGGCTACTCTGCCGAAACGAAATTGCTCTTTGGAATGATTTTGAGCAACTCTGTTACTGCATCGGCTGTAATGAATGTAGCAGATTTAATCAATCAGCTTGGAAAAGCTGAAATCAACGCACTTCAGGGCGAGCTGAAAAAGGCTAACGAAAAGGAGCGTGTGCATAATGTTTGATTTTTTCTATGGCAGCGACAGCGAACAGTATCAGTTTTATAGAGTACCTCAAGTGCTTTTTACCGATGACAGGTTTAAGAGCATTTCCTGTGAAGCAAAATTACTCTATGGATTTTTGCTTGACAGGACTTCCCTATCTAAAAAAGCAAATGGGTTGACGCAGACGGTAAAACCTATGTTTTCTACAAGCAGGAAAATGCACAGGAGAGTCTGAACATTGGCAAAGATAAGGCTGTTAAGATTTTTGTTGAACTTGAAAAAATCGGCTTGATAATCCGAAAAAAACAAGGGCAGGGAAAGCCCACAAAAATCTATGTGATGAATTTTTCAAAGCCAATATCTAAAAACAATACGAAGGCTTTGCAAAAAAATCAAGTCTTTGACCGAGTGCAAGTCTAAAAATAAGACTTCTGGCATTACTTCTAAAACAGCTGTTCAGACTTCTGAAAAACCGAAGTCTGAAGAAAATCGTGCCGAAGTCAAGACTTCTAAAAAACCGAAGTCTGAACTTGATTGTAGCAGTACCATACCGAAGTCAAGACTTCTGAAAAACCGAAGTCTTGACTTCGATAAAGCAGAAATCTTGACTTCTGAAAATCAGTCATATATCCATACTGAGATTAACCATACTGAGAATAGTAATACTTATCCATCTATCTATCATATTACAGAAACTAATGGGAAGTCACAACCGAAGTCTGAAAGCCCATCATCTGATGGATTGATAGATAGAAGCAACCCGAACTCAGAAATTTCAATTTACAAAAATGCCGTTGCAGAAACGCAGCTCCAAATCTCGTATATGTACTTACTCACCAATCATCAAAGCAAAAAAAGGTTATCTTGACTTAATTGTCAGCCTGATAGCGGAGGTATATGTGTCGGCTTACGCTCATCCTACAACCTCTGTCACAATTAACGGTATCAAAACATCAATCGGTATTGTTGCCGACCGTTTGAAACGATAGATGAATCTCATATTGAATATTCTTTTGAAAAATTGATGCGTCAGCAAATACAAAGCAAATCAAAAATCCGAGAAGTTATTTATTGAGCTGTCTTTACAATGCTCCGATAACAATGGAGCCTGATACCGATTTACAGGTTGCTTATGACCTGTACAACAGATAAATCGAACTTCTGCCCCACCGGGGCAAAAGTTAAAAGGAGGAAAGGAAATGACAATTGTAAATCAGGATTATGAGCTTATCAACTACGATAAGTTTGCCAAAATCTCAATGTATGAGGGCGAGGTTGACGGAACAACGATTTATGCAATCGTTGCTTTTGAGTCTGTCCCCGATGATATTGACAGCGATAACGACACGGTTCTCGGTATATACAACAATGCTGAGGAATGTGAAAATGTCTTGCTGAATCTCATTGAAGCTCTTAATACCGGCAAACCGGTATATTTGATGCCTGAACCGATTGAGGAAGTGACCGCATAATGAGTGACGGTAAAAAAATACTTGACTTTGCTATACAGGCGGGACAAGTTACGAACGAAGTCCTGAAAAATGTAATGCGTGACTTTTTATCCGGCAAAATGCAAAAATCAGGCAAAAAGCGTTACGGCAAGCTTGCGAAATCCGGCAAACTTGAAAACATCAAGATAACTGACAGCAATATCAAGGATTTTTTGCAGACAGCGAAGAAATATGACATAGATTTTGCTCTTAAGAAAGATAAGTCAACATCTCCTGCTACATATCACATATTTTTTGAAAGTTCACATACTGAAAAATTTTTAAAAAGGCATTTTCTGAATATGCTTTAGGTATCAAAAAAAGCTTTGATAAAAAATCGGTAACTCAGGTCGTCAATCGTGAGCAGATAAAGCAAAACGCTAAGACAATATCTCGTCAACAGGCGGACAAGAGTGTCGAAAAATCTAAAAACAAGTCTGATATGGGTAGGTGAGTTTATGGACACTGATAAGCTCAAAAAAATTATAATAACTGCCCTACCTCTCGTTTTGTTTTTTGGATAGGTGACAAGCTCTGCCTTGCATATCGTACCGTAACGGTTGTCGGCGATATTAGCGTTAAGCTAATGCCGTTCCTTGATAATCTTGGCACAACTTTAGTCAATCCACTACCGTCATTTCATCCCCTTGATGTGTTTGTTGGTGTGGCTACAGCAGTTATTGCAAGATTAGTCTTGATTTATAAGGATAAGCATCGTAAAAAATTTGCTCAAGATGAAGAATACGGCTCGGCTCGTTGGGGCAATGCAAAAGATATTGAGCCGTATATGGACAAAAAAGATTTTGCTGACAATGTATTGCTCACGCAATCTGAACGCTTGACAATGGGTAAACCCTCTAATGTCAAGTATGCCCGTAACCAAAATGTGCTTGTTGTCGGCGGTTCAGGCTCAGGTAAAACCCGATTTTATGTTAAGCCTAATCTGATGCAAATGCACTCAAGTTATGTTGTAACAGATCCAAAAGGTACAACATTGCCCGAGTGCGGAAAAATGCTTCAGCGAGGACAACCGATTGTGAGAAACGGTGAAATCATTGGCTATAAACCATACAGTATCAGAGTGTTTAACACGATTGATTTCGACAAGTCAATGCATTATAACCCGTTCGCATATATCCGCCCTAAAACTCGTGAGCAGGATATACTGCGTACAGTCGAGGTGCTGATTGCTAACACAACAGGCGAACAAAAAGGCGGAGATGAGTTTTGGGTTAAAGCTGAAAAATTACTTTACACCTCATACATAGCTTTGATATTGACGATGTGTCCGGAAAACGAATGGAATTTTGAAACACTCATCGACTTTGTCAACGCATCAGAATGCCGAGAAGATGATGAAAGTTTCAAGAATGCAATTGATTGGGCTTTTTACTATCTTGAAAAATGGATAGAAAAAGACTGGGAAAAAGATGAGAAGTTTGCAGAACAAAATGCAAATTATTCGGATTTGATAGATATTGAGGTCGAACCGTGGAGAGCATCTCTCGGTAGATTTGCAGTTAGACAGTACAAAGCGTATAAACTTGCAGCCGGTAAGACCGCAAAATCAATTTTGATCAGTTGTGCAACAAGATTGGCTCCTTTTTCGATTGACCGTATTCTCGAAATTACAAGCTATGACGAAATGCATCTCGACACTGTAGGTGATGAGCTTACAGCATTGTTTATTATCGTTTCTGATACGGATGATACCTTTAACTTTTTGGTCGCAATGATGTACACGCAGCTATTTAATTTGCTGTGTACAAAAGCTGATAACAACCCCGACGGTTCAGGTAGGCTCAAGTATCCTGTGCGTTGTCTGATAGATGAATTTGCAAATATCAAACAGATTCCACAGTTTGAAAAAATTATTTCGGTAATTCGTAGCCGTGGAATATCAGCAAGTATCATTTTGCAGACCAAATCACAGCTCAAGTCATTGTATAAGGACAATGCTGAAACTATTGAGGGCAACTGTGATTCCTTGTTGTTTTTGGGTGGTAAAGAAAAAACAACGCTCAAAGATATTTCTGAGTCACTCGGTAAAGAAACAATCTATATGTTTAACACATCACGAAGTCGAGGAACGCAGGAAAGCTATGGTGTAAATTACCAAAAGCTTGGTAAAGAGCTTAAATCACAAGATGAGTTGGCAGTTATGGATAACTCATTATGCATCCTGCAAATCAGAGGATTACATCCATTTCTCTCAAAAAAATTTGACATTACTAAACACAAAAATTACAAAATGCTTTTCGATTATGCCAAACAAAATTATTTCGATGTAGCGAAATTTGTCGCTCATCGTAATAACAGGTCGGCACTTATAAACAAAAATTCGGTTTATACCGAATACAAATACAACAAATAAAGGAGTACCAAATGAACTTGTTAAAAACTAAAACAGAGCCTAAAAGGCTCTCTAAAAAAAGCAGAAATGCAAAAAAAATTACGCTCATTATGACAATTCTTGCTTGCATTGCAGCTATCGGATGTATGTCTTGCTTCGCAGTAGTAAACTCAAGTCAGTTTATCAGCAAAACTCAGACTGTATTAACCGCCGTAATCAGCCTTATCGGTGCAGGTCTTGGCGTTTGGGGTGTTGTAAACCTCATTGAAGGTTACGGTAACGATAACCCTGGCGCAAAATCACAGGGAATGAAACAGTTAATGGCAGGAATAGCTTGATTGCTGTCGGCGTACTTATTGTGCCTGTTCTCGGTAATATGATGTCACAGGCTCAGTCAGGCTGATTATTTTGATGATAATAAACTTATGTCCATATCCGCATATGGAAACAAGTAAGAAAGAGGGCGATTATCTGGATTGTTGAAGATTTTATGAATGCTCTTGAAAATTGGTTTAAAGGAATTTTATCGGGAGCAATTGAAGGTTGTCTTAACACCGTTAACGATATGCTTTCGGGAGCTCTTAACAATAGTGACAACACCGGTGTAAACGGTATTTTTTCACAATTTCTCGGTAATCCTACAACCTTTACCGGTACAACCGGTTCCGGTGGTACAAGTATTTGGACAACAATTGAAAAATTATCAAACAATGTAATTGTACCCATCGGAGCTTTATGCTTATGATAGTTGTGTGTTACGAGCTTTTTCAATGGTCGTAGAAGGCAATAATTTCAAAGATTTTGATGATTCGATTTTCATCCGTTGGATTCTAAAAACATTTTGCGGAATTATGCTTGTAAGCAATGTGTTTTACATTGCAACCGGTATTTTTGTTTTCGGAACAGACGCTGTAAATTCCGGATTAAACACTTTATTTGGAAGCGGTAAATTTATATCTACCGATGTAGTAAATTCTTCTGAGTTTCATCAAGCACTAATGGCACAGGATATAGGTACTCTGATAACTACCTTGATAATTGCATTTGTGATTATTATTGTGACATTTGTCTTGTTGGCTGCAATCGTAATTGTGCTTGCATCAAGGATTATTGATGTGTATATGATGCTGTCTATTTCCCCTATACCTATGGCAAGCTTTATGAATAAAGACTGGAGCGATATCGGCAAAAACTGGCTGAGAAATCTGCTTGCTCTTGCTTTTCAGGGCTTTTTCATCATTGTCGCTCTGGCAATTTTTAAAACTTTATTCAACAATACATTGTCGAATATGATGAGCGGACAGGATGTAGTAATGACTATGGCAACATTACTTGGTTTTGTTATAGCGTTCATTTTCACAATGTTCAGGACATCAAACATATCAAAGTCTGCATTTGCAGCACATTAACTTCGTTACATTTAACTTCTGCCCCACTGGGGCAGAAGTTGAAAGGAGGAAATATGCAACAAAATTTTGTGCGAATACCTAAAGATTTGAGCCTTATCAAGCAAAAGTTTATTTTTGGTTTGACGAAAAGGCAGGCTATTTGTTTTGGCATTGGTATTGCTATGGGCATTCCTGCATTTTTCGTTTCTAAAGCCTTAACCGACAATCTTACTGTTTCGGTTTTTGCTCTTGGCTTTTTAGCTTTTCCGGGCATAGCGTGTGGTTTATTTAATAAAAACGGTATGTTTCTTGAAGAATATCTCAAATTGATAATTACATTTTTTCGTAAACCACGAGTACGCACATTTCAACCTATAAATGCGTTTAAAGCAATTGAAAATCAGATTGAATATAATAAACTCCGTACTAAACTTAAAAGAGCAGGAGTTGACACTTCAGAATTTGATACTCAAAAGAAGGTGAATATATTTGACAAAATCAAAAAGAAAAAATAATACTCTGACTAAGGATGAGATAATCGCTATAAAAAAGCGTATGGCAACCCTTAAAAAACAAAACGAGGGTTCTAAGTCATCTACGCAAGCGATAATCCCATACAAGACTATGTTTCCTGACGGTACTTGTCATATTTCGGGCAAACGCTATTCTCAAACAGTTGAATTTTATGACACCAACTATCAGCTCGCAACATTTGATGAAAAAGGTGTAAAGTTTACTAACTGGTGCGATATTCTCAATTACTTTGACGAATCAATTGAGTTTCAGAATACTTATGAAAATCAAATCATTGACAAAGATGCAATGATTAAGTATGTCAAGATTGATGATGTTGATGACGATTTTAATGATGTTCGTAAGGAATATAGCAACATCAGAGTCAAAAATCTCATAGGCGGAAAAAACGGCAGAAGTGTTAAAAAGTATCTTACATTTTCAACTGAAGCAAAAAACTTGCGTGAAGCAAGAGCAAAGCTCGGAACAGTATCAAATGAAATTGTACGACTTTTCGGAGATATGAAAGTATCTGCACATAAGCTTAACGGCAAAGAAAGACTTGAATCTATGTATCAATCGCTTAATCCTTACTCTGCTCAGCCATTTCTTTTTGACTGGAAACTTGTAAAAAAAGGGTACGATACAAAGGATTTCATCGCTCCGTCTTCGGTAAAATTTGTCGGTAAAAATAAATTTGAAATAAATGACGCTTACGGCTGCATAACATCAATCAATATTCTTGCAGGCGAATTATCGGACGGTATAATTGCTGATTTTCTTGATAATACAGACGGACTGATTTCCCTCAATTTTCATATTATGCCGTTTGACCAACTCAAAGCTCTCAAATATATCAGGGGCAAACTTTCAGATGTTCAAAAAATGAAAATTGATGAACAAAAAAAGGCTTTTCAGGCTGGTTATGACTCGGATATTTTGCCGGAGAACATTCAAATTTATCTTGTTGAGCTTAAAACTATGCTTGAAGATCTAAACAGCAAGAATGAAAGGCTTTTTAATATTACGGTAACAATCAGAAATTATGCTTCAAGCAAAAATAAAAGCGAATTACAGCTTGAAACGCTGTCCAGAATTGTTCAAAAGAACAATTGTAAACTTATCTCGCTTGATTATATGCAGGAAGAAGCTCTTGCATCATCACTGCCGATAGGATACAATGCAGTACCGATTATTCGTAACTTACCGACAAGCTCTGTAGCTGTGTTTATTCCATTTTCCACACAAGAAATTTTTCAGCCGGGCGGTGCTTACTACGGACTTAATCAGGTAACTAAAAATATGATTTTAGCAGACCGACTTAAATTAAAGAATCCTAACGGCTTGTATCTCGGTACACCGGGTTCGGGTAAATCTTTTTCTGTTAAGCGTGAGTTGACCGATGTGTTTCTTACAAGGAATGATGATATTCTCATTACTGATCCCGAAGGCGAATATTATCCACTCGTTGAACATCTCGACGGTCAGGTTGTAAAAATCTCTACAAACAGTTCTCATCACATCAATCCGCTCGATATTAGTTTGATTGATGATATGGACGGTGAAAATCCTATTTCAACAAAATCAGACTTTATCATCTCACTTTGTGAGCTTATTGTAGCTGATAAAGTTGGCTTGACATCAGAGGAACGCTCTGCCATTGATAAATGCACTCGCAGATTATATAACAATTTTCTTATGAACAACCCATCAAAAGAAAAAATGCCTACACTTGCCGACCTCAATAAGGAGTTTCGTTTACCCGATGTAATCAACACATTAAGCCGTGTTTCCAACTCAATGGAAATGTATGTTACAGGCTCTCATAATGTTTTTGCTTATAAAACGAACATTGACATCAGTAACAGACTTGTCTGCTTCGACATTAAAGAGCTTGGCAGTCAGCTTAAAAAGATTGCTATGCTCATTATTCAAGATCAGGTTTGGAGCAGAGTGGCTCAGAACAGAGGTAAAAAGACAACACGCTACTATATTGACGAATTTCACTTGCTTTTGCGTGAAGAACAGACTGCTAAATATTCTGTTGAAATGTGGAAGCGTTTCCGTAAGTGGGGCGGAGTGCCGACAGGCATTACACAGAATGTTAAAGACTTGCTCTCATCACCGGAAATCGAAAATATTCTTGATAACTCCGACTTCATCTATATGCTGAATCAGAGTGACGGTGACAGACAGATTTTACAGCAAAAGCTTGAAATTTCAGACGCACAAATCAAGTATGTTAAAGGTTCAAAACCCGGGCACGGTCTTGTGTTCTACGGAGATACAATTCTGCCATTTGAAGATGAATTCCCGGAAGATACTCTTATGTTCCAACTGTTAAACACAGATCCGTCAAAACGCAAACTTCAACCGTTATCAACTTAATTGAGGTGGCTCTATGGGACTTACCGGAAAAGAATATCATATAAAATTTGTCCGCCGGCAAAGTAAGTTAACCGGTAAATATCATACCGCAGTCAGACTTAAAAGAGCAAACGCTCCTGCATTTAAGCAGGAAGGAATTTTGCATCGCATTGACGGATTAGGCAGACGGTTTGAAGGTGATAAGCCGACCTTATCGGTAACAAAGCGTATATCGAATATGCGACCGACAACAGCCTTCGGTAAAGGTACAAAGTACACTTTATCAGCTGTAAATAAGGTGCGTAAGACCGGTACAAGAATAGTTTGGAAATCGGCTTTGTCGGCAGAAACGGTTGGTTTGACTTTTGGCAACTTTTGCAAAAACACAGTTAATGCAAAATCTCCGATACAAAACCGATACTACAGATAGCGGTAAAGCTGTGTTGAGTACTGCTACTACTTTGCGGACTATTGATAATGCTCGCAAAACAATAGTGCAGCATCATCTGCAAAAGAAAAAATACACGCTCCACAAAAAGACCGCTAAATCTGCAAAGTCAATACGGTTGGGTGCAAAGGTTAAGTTCAAAGGTCAGAAGAAAAATTTCAAGGTTGCAAAATCCGCTCAAAAAAAGCAACTTAAATCTATCTCAAATAACTTTGATAAAGTCAAAAACACCTCCGTAACTAAAAAGGTTAAGACTTATAAGTTGATTAAGCGTAAGCGGAAACTTATAAAGAATGACTATAAACTTAACAAAAAGGTATATAAAAACAAGAAACGCTCTTACAAAAATAGGCGAAAGCTGAAAAAACTGTATAAGCCAAAGTCACTTATTAGGTTAGCTGTCGGAGCTTCTGTATCGGGTTCTGTCTACAGATTTTCAAACCGCATCGCTCAGGAAGCTGCCGACAATGATTTCGTGCAAGCTGCCAACAAAGCAGTCACATATACCCGAACACGCAAAAACAATTTCAAAAAGCGTAAAAATCAACTAAAGATTTCAAAAACTGAAGAAGCAGAAAAAGAAAAACTTTCTAAAAAAATCAAAACAAAATTTAACAGCAAACGAAAAGAATAAACTTCAAAA
>ENA-OQMZ01000079-OQMZ01000079.1-human-gut-metagenome-genome-assembly--contig:-NODE-79-length-36664-cov-2.069573_pt1 | contig 36664 bp, 53 predicted proteins | sample MGYA00242621_ERZ504862 | MGnify/ENA primary metagenome ERZ504862 (study PRJEB26092, sample SAMD00036393) | human gut metagenome | host: Homo sapiens | study: EMG produced TPA metagenomics assembly of...
TGCTTACAATTTTCACCTTTCAACACAAGAGGGAGCAAGATATTGTCCTTCACATTAAACGTATCCAACAAGTTAAATTCCTGAAAAACAAATCCAAGATTGTCGCGCCGAAACTGTGCGATATCTTTGTCTTTTATAGAAGACAACGGTTTGCCGTCAAGAAGGACTGTTCCTTCCGTCGGTTTATCCAAAGCCGCCATAATATTAAGAAGCGTCGTCTTACCTGAGCCCGCTCTCTCCCATGATCGCCACATATTCTCCTTCTTCCACCGAAAATGTCACATTGAAAAGTGCCTGCACTTTATTTCCGCCGAAGCGGGTGCTGTATATCTTTTTTACATTTGTTACTTCCAGTAATGCCATACGCTAATTCCTTTCTTATCTGTATTTACAGCGATCCAGGGAGTCGTGCATCATGTTCTAAAGCGATCGAACCTGATGTAAGAATTACCCGAAACGCTATGTTATGGTTTCAGTATAAGAAAATTCTCCGGCGGCTGCCATCGAAGTGGCTTACATTTTACGGAGGAAGCTTACATTTGTGTAAGGTTAATACATCTCCAGATCTTTTTTCCACAGGCTCATCCGAACTTCCGTGCCTTTATCCACCTGGGAATCCACAGTGATCTCGTGACCCAGTTTTCTCAGGATCTTCCGGCTTAAATACAGACCGATCCCGGTAGCACGGTTGTCCTCCCGTCCATTGACGCCTGTGTAGCCTTTTTCGAAGATGCGCGGAAGATCCTCCGGCTGGATTCCGATGCCGGAGTCTGCGATGACCAGAGTTGCCGGGGCCGTATTACAAATCCCCGGGGCCGTATTCTGCTTCAAATTTGGATTCTCAGATACCCTGTTTCCACGCTCATCCTCCAGCCAGATTTCAATGCCGCCCGTTCTTGTATATTTCAACGCATTGGAAAGAATCTGTCCAATGACAAAACCAAGCCATTTTTCATCGGTAAGAACGATCGCATCTGTCCCCTCATATGATAACGAAAGCTTTTTTGACACAAAGATCCCTGCGTATTTATGGATCTGCTCCCGGATGATCCGATCCAGCGAGCATCGGGTCAGCTTCAGATCGGCGGACATGTCCTCCGTGCGAAGGTAGCCCAGCACCATCTCCACATACTGTTCAATGCGAAAAAGCTGTGCCCCGGACTCCCGGTTCTCCTCCGGCTCCTCCCGAAGCAGCAGGCGTAGAGCAAAGATCGGCGTCTTGATCTGATGTGCCCACATAGTGTAGTAATCGGTCATTTCTTCCAGAGAACGCTGCCGTTCTGTCTCCGCACCCATCCGCATGCCGTCCAGTTTCCGGATGATATCCCTGTAAAGAAGCTCCACCTCATCGGTGGTCTCGCCCAGCCGGTCCAGATTAATCTCCGGAGCTTTTTCCACCAGGATTAAGTTCTGCACCTTCTGTCTGTAACAGGCATAACCGTATAAAAAACGGCAGCTCCTGCTCCCAGCCACAGAACTGCCAGATAGACCGCCGCCTCCAGGGGAAGCTGGTACAGGCAGATCACTGCTGTCGACACAGCCGCCATAAAAACACAGGCGATGAAAAAATTTTTGTCTGTTTTAAATATGCTCGAAATGATTCCATAAAAACCTCACACCATATATCCAAGACCTTTTCGCGTGATGATAAAATCCACAAGGCCTGCCGCCTCCAGTTTTTTGCGAAGGCGTGTAATGTTTACGGTCAGGGTGTTGTCATCCACAAAGCTGTCACTTTCCCACAGTTTTGTCATAATGGCATCTCTGGATACCGGTTTCCCTGCCTGGGAAAAAAGCAGTTCCAGGATACGCAGTTCATTTCTGGTCAGTTCCGTCTCCTCCCCGTTCCAGGTCAGTGTCGCTCTGGAAAGATTGAGAACCGCGCCTTTATGTTCCAGGACATTTCCCGGGTTTCCGAAGGAATAGGTTCTGCGGAGGATTGCCTGGATCTTGGCCACCAGTACGTCCATATCAAAAGGCTTGGCAATAAAGTCATCGGCTCCACGGCTCATGGCCATGACCATGTTCATGTTATCCGCTGCGGAGGAGATGAAGATCACCGGCACCTGGGAAACCTTTCGGATTTCCTCACACCAGTGAAAGCCATTATAAAATGGAAGTTTCAGATCCAGAAGAACAAGCTGAGGATCTTTCCCCGCAAATTCCTGCAGTATATTGGAAAAATCCTCAGCCAGAAAAACGTCATATCCCCAGGAACTGAGATGCTTTTTCAGAAGATTCGCGATTGTTTCGTCATCTTCTACAATAAAAATACGATACTTCATTCCTGTTTGTCCCTTTTATGCGATTGATTACGCCTCTGCTTCTCCATCCGGATCTACCAGGCGGTTCAGAACCTGGAATCCATTGTTACGGAGAACACTCTCTGCAACCAGAAGATCCTCACAGTGCATGATCGCTACCGGAACTTTCAGGCCTCTGTGGAAGAAGGTGTAGATGTAATGAAGGTTTACGTTGCTGTCGCCCATGACACTAAGAAGCTTGTCTAACCCACCGATCTCATCCTGAAGGTCTACCAGGATAGCCTGTGTGATACGAGTCATGTATCCATGCTCAGCCATGATCTCATCTGCTCTTTCCGGATTGTCGCATACCATACGGAAGTTTGCAAACTCCGGTGCGTCAAAGCAGCCGAAACCGTAGATATCGATCTGATTCTCTGCAAGAATCTTTGTAACTTTCTGAAGACTGCCAGTGAGTGAGTTTCTGACGAAGACGATGTTCTGTTTTACCATAATAATTTTCCTCTTTCTGTTATTCTTTTTATTTTCTTTTTTATTTTAGCATGAAATTGGTGGAAGTGAATCCCTTCCCCAGCGGGGCCTTCCGGGATGGAGCGTTTTTGCGTATACATTCATACATTAAAGCGTAACGCTTTTAATCATTAAATTCAGGTATAAGTATACCCATCTCGACATGAAATGTCAACCATCTTTTCCAGGCCCCAAATCTCAAACATAAAATATCATAACATAAAATTCCCAATATAAAAAAGGCCAGACACACATCCAACAGACATGCGTCCAGCCATCCATTTTTTACTTACAGTTATTTTGGCAAAAAACTCAATCCAACTCTTCGTCTACATACTTCTGTATATTAGAAGCATTCACATACTTCCTAACCTTCGCCCCGTCAGTAATGACAAGCTCGGGGCCTGACGATCCCATACTGCTTGACAAGCTCGGGATTCTGCTCAGCATCGATAATCTCCAGCTCTTCGCCTTCCAGCATTTTCTTTGCCATACGGCAGTTCGGACAAGTGCTAGTCGTAAAAAGATATTTATGAGATTCCACAGGCTGGATCTCCACCTCGTCACCCTTCATGGTCATCACACTGGTATGGACCTTTTTCAGATGGGAATGGGTAATATCATAGAGGGTACGGTTCTTGTACTCCTGGGTCTTACCATCGTTCCAGTTCTGTACAGGACGGTAATATCCTGTGATACGGCTGTAAACCTCAGCCTTCTTTCCACATTTCGGGCAGGTGAAATGCTCGCCGCTGATGTAGCCATGCTCCTGACATACGGAATAGGTCGGTGAGATGGTGTAATAGGGCAGGCGATAATTCTCTGCGATCTTACGTACCAGCGCTGCCGCTGCCTTCCAGTCCGGAAGCTTCTCCCCAAGGAATGCATGGAATACGGTTCCTGAAGTATACAGAGTCTGCAGATCGTCCTGAATATCCAGTGCGTCAAAAATATCCGCAGTGTAATCAACCGGCAGATGAGAGCTGTTTGTGTAATACGGAGTGTCGCCCTCTTTTCCCGCTGTTTTGATATCCGGATAACGGCTTCTGTCGTGTTTGGCAAGACGGTATGCAGTGGACTCTGCCGGTGTTGCCTCCAGGTTGAAAAGCTCTCCCGGATACTGCTCCTGATAGTCTGAAAGACGGCTTCTCATATGCTCCAGAACCTCTTTTGTAAACTTCTGGGTTTCCGGATCTGTCATGTCTTTTTTCAGCCAGCAGGCATTTAAGCCCGCTTCGTTCATTCCCACAAGACCGATGGTGGAAAAATGATTGTCAAAGCTTCCAAGATATCTCTTCGTGTACGGATACAGTCCCTCCTCCAGAAGCCTGCTGATCACATCTCTCTTGATATGAAGAGATCTTGCAGAGATATCCATCATGTGGTCCAGGCGCTGATAAAATTCCTTCGGCGTTCTGGAAAGATATGCGATACGCGGCATATTGATGGTAACAACGCCTACAGAACCTGTACTCTCACCGGAGCCAAAGAATCCACCACTCTTTTTGCGGAGCTCACGGAGATCCAGACGGAGGCGCAGCACATGCTGCGGATGTCGCTTGGCTTCATATCACTGTTGATATAATTGGAAAAATACGGAGTACCGTACTTGGAAGTCATCTCAAAGAGAAGACGGTTGTTCTCGGTATCAGACCAGTCGAATTCCTTTGTGATGGAATAGGTCGGGATCGGATACTGGAATCCACGTCCGTTGGCATCTCCCTCGATCATGGTCTCGATAAATGCCTTGTTGACCATATCCATTTCTTTCTTACAGTCCTTATATTTGAAATCCATGTCCTTGCCGCCTACGATAGCCGGAAGCTCTGCAAGGTCGTCCGGAACGGTCCAGTCCAGTGTAATGTTGGAAAATGGTGCCTGAGTGCCCCAGCGGCTTGGAGTATTTACGCCATATACAAAGGACTCAATGCATTTCTTAACCTCCGGATAGGAAAGGTTGTCTGCCTTTACAAAAGGTGCCAGATAAGTATCAAAGGATGAAAATGCCTGTGCGCCCGCCCACTCGTTCTGCATGATACCCAGGAAATTCACCATCTGGTTGCAGAGTACACTTAAATGTTTTGCAGGTGCAGAAGTGATCTTACCCTCAATACCACCAAGTCCCTCTCGGATCAGCTGCTTCAGGGACCAGCCTGCACAGTAACCGGTCAGCATGGACAGATCATGGATATGGATATCTGCATTTCTGTGTGCATCTGCGATCTCGTTGTCGTAAATCTCAGACAGCCAGTAGTTTGCGGTAACTGCTCCGGAGTTGCTTAAGATCAGACCTCCTACAGAATAAGTAACCGTTGAGTTCTCCTTTACACGCCAGTCCTCAACCTTTACATAGCTGTTTACGATTTCTTTATAGTCAAGGATGGTGGATTTCATATTGCGGATCTTCTCACGCTGCTTACGATAAAGGATATACGCCTTGGCAACATCAGAATATCCGGCCTGGATCAGTACGTTCTCCACACTGTCCTGGATATCCTCAACAGAAATCCGGTTGTTCTCGATCTTATTCTGAAAATCCGCTGTAACACGAAGTCCCAGAAGATCAATCATATCCGAACTGTAATTCTTACCTTTGGCATCAAATGCCTTATCAATTGCCGCGGTGATCTTCCCCATTTTAAATTCGTCTAATTCACCGTCTCTTTTTACTACCTGAAACATAAGAAAATGCCTCCCTCATGCATTTATTTATAAGCGGATATTCCATTCCGACTCACTTGCCTGCTTACGAACACACTCCGTTTCACGATCTGTGTTCAAATCGCTGTAGGCTTATTGTATCAGACACGCCTCTTTGCGTCAACATAAAAAGTACCATATATAGTGCCCGTTTTGTTCACGGTACTATATATGGTACTGAGTAGATATTTTAACATTATGTGACTTTCGGATAGATTTCCCGCGGAACTCTTGCTTTTACAGCAATCCCTCCTTCGGTATACTCTTCCGAAAGAAGCTGTCCATACTCACGGATCAGCTGGATCTGACCGGCCTCCGAATAAGGAAAAAGCCGTTCCATATAAATCTGTCCTTCTGCCAGTATCTCAGAAAGAAGCTGCTTAAATTCCTCAAGCCCCTCTCCTGTCCGTGCGGAAATCTTCAGCGTATGGTCTGCTCGGAGATCCCGAAAGCTCTCCCCGGAAACACGGTCCTGCTTGTTAAAAAGTGTGATCGTCTTTTTTCCCAGAGCACCAAGCTCTTTCAGGGTTTCATATACGATATGCATCTGTATCTCCGCCTGAGGATTGGATGCATCTACCACATGAATGATATAATCCGCATATTTGGCTTCCTCCAGAGTACTTTTGAAGGCTTCCACCAGATTGTGGGGAAGCTTGCGGATAAAGCCTACGGTATCCGTAAGAAGAAGCTGCTGTCCGTCATCCAGTGTCAGAAGACGGGTAGTCGGATCCAGTGTGGCAAACAGCTTATCCTCCGAAAGCACCGAAGCGCCTGTCAGTGTATTCAGAAGCGTTGACTTTCCTGCATTGGTATAGCCAACAATGGCTGCTGTCTTCAGATTTCCCACAGCTCTTCTGGAACGGATCAGCTCTCTGTGCTTTTCTACCTGGGAAAGCTCCTGCTTCAGTGCGGATATCCTGTTCCGGATCAGACGACGGTCTGTCTCCAGCTTTTTCTCACCAGGGCCTCTGGTTCCGATTCCTCCTCCAAGTCGCGAAAGAGAAGAACGTAGTCCCACAAGACGTGCAGACCGGTAACGAAGCTGTGCAAGCTCTACCTGGATCTTGCCTTCACTTGTGACGGCACGCTTCGCAAAAATGTCAAGGATCAGCAGGGTACGATCCATAACCTTGCACTCCAGCTCCCGCTCCAGATTATTCATCTGGCAGGAGAAAGCTCATCGTCACAGATCACACCATTGGCATCCAGGGCATAGAGAAGACCTTTTACCTCTTCGATCTTGCCTTTTCCGATATAGGTGCCCGGATGTACGGCCTCACGATTCTGAATGATCCTGCCTGCAACCGCCGCACCTGCCGTAACCGCAAGTTCTCCAAGCTCATCCAGGGATTCCTCCATGTCATCCCCCCGATCTGCCTGGACACCGATCAGGATAACCCTGTCCTGTATTTCCTCAAAATATTCCATATCAGCCCTCCGAAGACGTTCTGGTTTTCAGGAAAGCCCGCTCTTTTTTTGCAGCGGAATCTTCAGGGAACATCTCAATATATTCCTGGACCTTGGTCAGTGCAGTAGCAAAATCCAGCTTTTTTTCATAGGCTACGATCTCATTGAACAGAAGACTCTGCATCTCGTCTGTGGTAGCTGTCGGAAGGCCTTTTGTGATGTTATCAAGAGCGGAATCATAATCTCCGCTTCGGATATCGCACAGTGCCAGACCATTATAGCCCTTGGCGGAATCACCCACTGCGGAAATATACTGCTTGTACATTGCCTGAGCATTTTCCACATCATCCTGGGCCAGATATACCATTCCCAGAAGAAGCAATGCTTCCGTATTATCCTTCTTGGTTGCTTCCAGAAGCTCTTTTTTTGCGTTGCTGTAGTCTTCCATATAGTAGTAGACACGGCTCTGTCACAGTGGTCCTGGGCATCCTTGGCCTCAGAAGAAAGAGCAGCTTCCAGATATCTGGTCCCGTCCGCTTCCATATCCTTGTCCAGATATGCCTCATAGATCTCGATCGCCATATCATAGGTGGAATCTTCTCCATAGGCCTGTTTGAAGTTAGATGCGGCTTCTTCGTAGGAATCCATGGCAAGGGCAACCTTTCCGGTGAGAAAATAACTGCCTGCATCCATGGAAAATCTTCTCCAAGTGTCTGGCAGTCTGCCATGGCATCCTCGTATTTTCCAGACTTCAGCTCTGCAGTAGCCCGGTAGGACAGGATATCCTTACGAAGGCTTTTGCTTACTTTATCGCAGTTCAGAGCTTCCGTGAAGCTATTCACCGCATCCTCATATTTGCCAAGACGCAGGCTTGCGATACCTGCCCCGCGATAGGACTGTGCCAGCTTCACTCCGTTCTGGATCGAGCTCTGGTACTCCTCCAGGGCATACTTGTAGCTTCCCTGGGAAAGATCCTTTCCGGCCTGTTCATATATTTTTGTTTTTTCACTGCCGCAGCCGCCCAGAAGCAAGGCTCCTGTAACGGCTGCAAGAATCAATACGGTCTTTGTTTTTTTCATGGAATTCCTTATTCTACAACAAGCCCTTCGGCTTCCATCACATCAACAACACTATCTACATATTTATGGCAGAGATCATCCGTTCCCGCTTCTACCATAACACGGATCAGCGGCTCTGTACCACTCTCACGTACCAGGATACGTCCGTCATCGCCAAGTGCCTCTGCGCTGCCTCAATGGCTGCTTTTACCTTTTCGTTCTCCAGTGCTGTTTTCTTGTCGGAAACACGCACATTCCGGAGAAGCTGCGGATAAACCTTCATCTCCTTTGCAAGGTCGCAGAGTGTGGCCTTCTGATCCACACATGCCTCCATGATCATAAGAGAAGTCAGGATCCCGTCACCGGTAGCGGAATAGCGGCTAAAGATGATATGTCCGGACTGTTCACCACCGATACTGTAATTGTTTTCCATCATGTTCTCAGCAACGTATTTGTCACCAACTGCAGTCTGCTCATAGTCGATGCCTTCACGCTCCAGAGACTTGTAAAGACCAAGATTGGACATAACGGTTGTTACAACTGTATTTCCGTTGAGCTGGCCTTTCTCTCTTAAATATTTGCCGCACACATACATGATCTTATCACCGTCAATGATGTTTCCGCGGTGGTCTACGGCGATACAGCGGTCTGCGTCACCATCATATGCAAAACCGATATCCAGGCCTTTATCTACCACGAACTGTCTCAGAACTTCAATGTGTGTGGAACCGCAGCCACGGTTAATGTTGGTTCCGTTTGGCTCATTGTTGATCACATAGGTTTTTGCACGAAGTGCGTCAAAAACGCTCTTAGCAATGGCGGATGAGCTTCCGTTGGAACAATCCAGCCCAACCTTGATATTTTTGAAATCATGGCATGGGATAGAGATCAGATGTCCGATATAACGGTTTCTTCCGGATGCAAAATCCACAGTACAGCCGATATCTTCTCCGGTTGCCAGCGGAAGCTCCTCGATCTCGCCGTCCAGATATGCCTCGATACGTGCTTCAATATCTGCGGAAATCTTCTGTCCGTTCTCATTAAGGACCTTGATTCCATTATCATTAAACGGATTATGGCTTGCGGAAATCATGATACCGCAGTCAAAATCTTCTGTACGTACCACATAGGATACACTTGGAGTTGTGGTTACATGAAGCAGATAGGCATCTGCTCCGGATGCGGTAAGTCCTGCCGCAAGGGCATACTCAAACATGTAACTGCTTCTTCTTGTATCCTTGCCGATCACGATCTTCGCCTTGTGATCTCTGCCGTAATACCAGCCGAGATAACGTCCCACGCGAAATGCATGATCTGCTGTAAGTTTTACATTTGCTTCACCACGAAAACCATCTGTTCCGAAATATTTACCCATAATGTTCTCCTTTATTACTGATACAGTCCTTCCGGATAAACGCCGTCATCTGTAAGTTTTTTGAATGCAGCCTGTACAGATGCCTTATCCTCCTGATAGGTAACACCGAACCACTCGTCCTTTGTCTCAAGAACATCTACCGCTGCTTTTCCGGAATGGATCAGCTGGTCGATAAGCTCAGGAAGAAGATACTCTTTTTTGATGTCTCCTTCTTCGATTCCACCAAGGAACTCAACGAAGCCTTTCTCAAGGATCTCCATAAATTCTGGTGTCAGTCCCCACATATTCATAGAAACAAGGCTCTTTGTATCCAGTGTTTCTGCTGTACCATCGTCATTTCTTGTCTCTGCGCCGTCTGCTGTCTTGAAGATGTTATGTGTCTCTGTAACGCCCACAAGCTTGCCGTCCTCAATATGGCACACTCCTCTTGTGACGCTTCCGTTGTCACTTAATGTATTTCCAAGGCGGAAACCTGCCATGCAGATGTGCATCGGGCCATCCTGCGGATGATCCTGTACCAGGTAGTCATGCACCTTTACGTAGGCTTCTTTTCCGTAGTAGTCATCTGCATTGATCACAGCGAATGGCTCGGAAAGGACTTTCTTTGCTGCCAGTACAGCGTGTCCGGTTCCCCATGGCTTGGTACGGTCCGCCGGTTTTGTAAAATTGCCCGGAAGATCGTCGATCTCCTGGAATGCATAAGCAACTTCTGTAATGTTGGAGATACGGTCTCCGATCACTTTTTTGAATTCATCTTCAAGGTCTTTGCGGATGATAAATACGACCTTGTTGAATCCTGCCTCCAGTGCATCATGGATGGAATAGTCCATAATGATCTCACCCTTCGGGCCTACCGGTGCAAGCTGCTTGATTCCTTTTCCAAAACGGCTGCCGATACCGGCTGCATGATCACCAGTGCTGTCTTTTTCATTTTCGTTTCCTCCTGATTTATTATAATTTTTTGAACTCTGTAGCTGTAATCAGCGCTTACTCCTGTTCATTCAGCTTTGTCAGCTTTACTGCCTGGTCTGCTGCGATCAGACTGTCAATGATCTCATCCAGATCTCCGTTAAGGATATTCTCAAGACGATGAAGGGTAAGCTTGATCCTGTGGTCTGTTACACGTCCCTGAGGGAAGTTGTAGGTACGGATCTTCTCGGAGCGGTCACCTGTACCGATCTGGCTTCTCCTTGCCTCTGCCTCAGCGTCATGCTGCTTGGCAAGCTCCATCTCATACAGACGGGAACGGAGCACACGGAGTGCTTTATCCTTATTCTTAAGCTGAGACTTCTCATCCTGGCAGGAAATCACGATTCCTGTAGGGATATGAGTAAGACGTACTGCGGAGTCTGTGGTGTTGACACACTGACCACCGTTTCCGGATGCACGGAACACATCGAATTTACACTCATTGAGATCCAGATGGAAATCAATTTCTTCCGCCTCCGGCATGATCGCTACCGTACAGGTAGAGGTATGGATCCTTCCGCCGGACTCTGTCTCCGGTACTCGCTGTACACGGTGAACACCGCTTTCGTATTTCAGTCTGGAATATGCACCCTCACCCTTGATCATGAAGGTAACCTCCTTAAAGCCGCCGATGCCGTTCTCATTGAGGCTGAGCATCTCGGTTTTCCAGCGGCGGGACTCCGCGTATTTTACATACATACGATAAATCTCTGCTGCAAAAAGTGCTGCCTCATCACCGCCTGCACCTCCACGGATCTCAACGATAACGTTCTTGCTGTCGTTAGGGTCCTTCGGAAGAAGAAGGATCTTCAGCTCATGCTCCAGCTCCTCCACTCTCTTTTTTGCATCGGAAAGTTCTTCCTTCAGCATTTCACGCATCTCTTCGTCCTTCTCGCTCTCCAGCATGGAAAGACTGTCCTCGATGGTTTCCTTATTTTTCTATATTCTTTATATGCGTCAACGATTGGCTGCAGGTCGCTCTGCTCCTTCATCAGCTTCTGAAAATGTGCCGGATCGTCGGTTACTCCCGGTTCTCCCAGCTCATTGAGAAGCTCTTCAAAACGTACCAGCAGATCATCCAGTTTATCAAACATGTATTTCCTCCTGTTTCTGTCCAAGCACCACACGGTCAAGGCCCGGCAGATCCTTTACGATCTGAACCCCGGTAAACCCGGCTGCTTTCATCATTGTACTGACTGCCTCACCCTGGGTGCAGCCGATTTCATACAGAAGCCATCCGCCTGGTTTCAGGTACCTTCCGGCCTCTGCTGTGATCTTTCTGTAAAAATAAAGCCCGTCTTCCATTCCGTCAAGAGCCTTCCTCGGATCATGAAGGCGGACTTCTTCCATCAGTGTTTCAATTTCTTCTGTTGCGATATAAGGCGGATTTGAAATAAGGATATCATATTTCCCACTATCTTTTCCACCTTTTTCACAAAAATACGGTGCTGAGAACAGATCGCTTTCCACAAAATCCGCCCGGTTCTCCACCTTTAGAATACCTGCATTCTTTTTTGCCACTTCCAGTGCTTCCGGTGAAACATCCACACCGGTCCCACAGGCATCCTGCCGTTCCAGAAGAAGGCTGAGCAGGATGCAGCCGGAGCCGGTACACATATCCAGGATCTCCGGTTTTTCCACATCCCCAAGGTGTTTCAATGCCTCTTCCACCAGAGTCTCCGTATCCTGTCTAGGAATCAGCACGTTTTCGTTTACATAAAACTCATAGCCCATAAAAAAAGCCTGATGAGTCAGCTGCTGTACAGGAATATGTCCTGCCCGCCTGTCGATCAGCGTAAGATACTCTGCTGCGGTCTCATCAGACACCGGTTCATCTCCATGCGCAAAATAATATGCCCGATTCTTTCCGGTCTTAAATTCCAGAAGGAGCCAGGCATCCAGCCCGGCTTCTTCCAATCCGTTATCTTTCAGTATTGTTGTACCTTTTTTCAGAAGGGACTCAAGAGTCTGCATTTTCTGTCTCCTCTGTCTCATATGGGATGTCCAGGTCAAATTCCTCTTCAGATAAGCTCTCCAATCAAAAACAGCCTCAACTGCTTTAATGGCTACCTCTGCCATATCTGCAGCAGGCTCCTTTGTGGTGAATTTCTGCATGGCAAGACCTGGTTTACTCATAATGTCCGCAAATTTACTGTCTGTTCTTCCTGCCCACTGGATGATCTCAAAGGAAATCCCCGCAACTACCGGTACCATGAGAAGTCTTCCCAGCAGTCTCACCCAGTAAAACGGCACCGCCACAAACATAAAATGCAGCACAATACTTACCAGCATGACCAGAAACAGAAAGCTTGTTCCACAGCGCTTATGAAGCCTGGAGCTCTTTAACACATTCTCTACCGTCAGAGGCAGACCATGCTCCACACAGTTGATACATTTGTGCTCCGCACCGTGATACATAAATGTCCTCTGGATATCCTTCATTCTGGAGATCAGGAACATATATCCCATAAACAGTGCCAGCTTCACAAAGGCTTCCACTATGGTGACCAGAAATTCCGAAGCACCTACCCCTCGGATCAGACTGGCCAGTACATACGGAAGAAACATAAAAGCAGCCACAGAAACCACCATGGAGATAGCTACCGTAATGTAAAGAAGCCACTTGAACTGCTTATCCTCTTTGGCTTTCTTTGCAGAACGCTCTTCTTCTGTAAGCTGCTCATTCTTCCTGGCTGTTTCCTCATCTTCCTCGTCTCCTGCGATCTCCGCAGAATACATCAGGCATTTCGTGCTACCACAAGAGAATCCACAAAGCTTACCACACCACGGATGATCGGTTTCTTCAGAAATGCGTGATTTCCGAAGATACATTTATAATCCTCTACCTTCAGCTCGATCTCCTGGTCCGGGCGGCGCACTGCGATAGAATATTTGTCCTTGTGGCGCATCATGATGCCTTCCATGACCGCCTGTCCGCCGATATTCGATGATCTCATTCATTCTCTCCTGTGCAAATTTAAAATTTTTCAGTTAAAGAAAGGTTGAGATTTCCCAACCTCAACCTTCTCATTTCTGTATTCGCAATAATTACTTATTCAGCCGTATTTCTTGTTGAACTTATCGATACGTCCACGAGCTGTGTAGCCTTTCTGCTGTCCTGTGTAGAACGGATGGCATTTGGAACAGATCTCAACATGGATGTCCTCTTTAGTAGAACCTGTTACGAAAGTGTTTCCGCAGTTGCAGGTTACAGTTGCCTGATAGTAGTTCGGATGGATTCCTTCTCTCATGATTTTCACCTCTCTATATATTTAATATTATTCGTATTCAATTGACGAATTCCATTTTAAACAGCTTGCTAAGTATAACATAGCTTTCCGTAAAATGCAAGGACTTTATAAAAATTTCTGTTTCTTTACAGTCTGTACCAGTTCTGCATTGTTCCTGGTTCTGGCAAAGGTATTCAGGATCTGTTCTACTGCCTCATCCGCTTTCATTCCGTTAAGAGCTTTTCGCATAATATAAACCGCTTCCTGTTCATCCTTGCTGAGAAGCAGATCCTCTCTTCTGGTTCCGGATTTCTGGATATCAATGGCCGGGAATACCCGTTTCTCCTGTAATTTACGATCCAGGACAAGCTCCATATTACCGGTTCCCTTGAACTCCTCATAAATAACATCGTCCATCTTGCTTCCAGTATCCACAAGTGCGGTTGCCAGAATCGTCAGGCTTCCGCCCTCGCGCATATTACGGGCTGCGCCAAAAAATCTTTTGGGCATATGGAGAGCCGCCGGGTCAAGACCACCGGATAAGGTTCTTCCGCTTGGCGGGATGATCAGATTATAGGCTCTGGCAAGTCGTGTGATCGAATCCAGAAGAATAATCACATCCTGTTTATGCTCTACAAGACGGCGCGCACGCTCCACAACCATCTCGGAAACTCTCTTATGATGTTCCGGAAGTTCATCAAATGTAGAATAGATCACTTCCACATTCGGTCCCTGGATCGCCTCTCTGATATCGGTAACCTCCTCAGGACGCTCATCGATCAGAAGAATGATCAGATGCATATCTCTGTTATTCCTGAGGATAGACTTGGCAACGTCTTTCAGAAGGGTTGTCTTACCTGCCTTTGGCGGAGATACGATCATTCCTCGCTGGCCCTTTCCGATAGGACTGATCAGATCCACGATACGCATGGCCGTTGTACCGCCTGCACGCTCCATGACAAGTCTCTCATTCGGAAAGATCGGTGTCATATCTTCAAAATTATACCGTCTCTGTCCCTCACTCGGATGGAAACCGTTAATGGAAGATACGTAGAGAAGGGCACTGAACTTCTCTCCCTGGGTCTTGATGCGGATATTTCCCTGGATGATATCACCTGTCTTTAAATTAAAGCGGCGGATCTGGGAAGGAGAAACATAAATGTCGTTCTCACCCGGCATATAATTCTCACATCGGATAAAGCCATATCCATCCGGAAGGACCTCCAGGATCCCGTTAGCCTTTTCACCACTGTCCAGCTGGGTGGATTCTGACGGAACATTCCCGTTCTCCCTTGTAGCTTCCCGGTTATATTCACGGTTGTACTCTCTGCGGATATTTGTGCTTCTGTGTTCCTGCTCATTCTTATCACTACGATATTCCTTCCGCTGCTCCTGAAGTCCTTCCCCTGCCGGACGGGTACGATATTCTGTTTTTTCCGAATCATAGCTTTTTTCTTTTACAGTATTTTCTGCCGGTGTACTTTTGTGTACTTCTTCGGGATTTCCTCTGTCGGACTCTTTGGCGTCCTCCTCCAGCATCCGCTCAATCAGTGCCGGTTTTCTCAGAGTAGAAATTCCTTCATCCCTCTCGCCTTTGCCAGATCCTTCAGCACCGCCAGAGATAATGATTCATACTTTTCTCTCATATTAAATCCTCTATTCTTAAATCTGATAAATTATATATTTGTTGTTTATGGAATCAGATACAACCTGACATGGCTGCACTTTTTTTGAATGAAAGCGTGTTTTCAGCTTATGTTTCATTATACACACCTTATAGAGTCTATTGCAAGAAATATTTATCGACATTTTTTTTATACTTTTCTCACAAAAAAGAAAAAATCTGCCCGGGAGATCTCTTCCCGGACAGATCCAACGTTCCTGTATGCTTCTTTTTTAGCTCCAGAACGGTCCGTATATATCCATGACCCTCTGGATACGTTCATCAGTAATTTTATTCAGAGCCGCCACGATCGCTGCATACGTTTTTGGTCTCTGTCTCTTAAGTGTTGACGGACTTGTTACATACTCAAGCACTGATTCTGCAAAATATTCTGAACTGTTCTGCGTTGCATAGCTTCTGTTGATACCTGTAAATTTGGATTTTTCGCTGTTATAAACTGCGGCAAAATCACTTGTTCTGTCTACGTTTCCCGCAACAAAAGCAAGGAAATGTCCCAGTTCATGGTAGATTGTCTCATTCTCAAAACGAAGGATGATGCTTCTTGAATGTGCGTTAAAGCAGCCTCCGTAGTTAACAGACGGATCGATCGTTACAGTAAATCCAAGCTTCTTGTAGGCTTTGAGCACCCTGCTGTCCATCTTCGGTGCAATGGAAGCAATATTGCTTACTGAATATTTGCTGTCCATGTTGATGCTTTCTACTTTTTTTGTGGAAGCTGCATTCGCTTTGCCGGCAGTAGCTGAAGCCGCCATGACTGTTGTGGTCGTCTGAATGGTTGTAGTTACTTTCCGTGTCTGAACGGCTGTTTTTGATTTCTTTGTGTATTTCTGTGTTGTTGCAGTCTTAACTGTCTTTAATGTTTTTACGGTTGTATTTCTGTTTGTTTTCTTTGTGGTCGTACTCTTCTTATTGGTAGTCGGAAGCTTCTTGGTATAAGTCTTGGTCGCCGCTTTTTTCAGCCTAACTTTTTTTCTGGTTGTCTTGGTATTTGAAGTCGTTTTGGTAGTCACCTTCGGTTTTGAAGCAAGTGGAGTGTCGTCCTCTGTGATGGTAGTCTCCACTACCGGATCTGTAAAATCCGGAAATTCCGGAACCTGTGACGACTGCCAGACATTAAAGCCACCTGCCAGTACAATAACAGCTGCAAGGCATCCTGCTAAAGCTTTTTTCCTGCCTGTAAAAATTTTACGGATATCTGTTCTTTTCATATCATTCACGCCTTTCTGAAAGCCGACGTTTCAGTTTCCACCCTAAACCGGATTTTAGGCATCAAAAAAGCCGCTTATTCTAACGAAATAAACGGCCGCATTAACACACAGATTCTTGTTCATAGATGTTATCTGAATACGTCATTAAATCGGAATTTAATGCGGCAACCGGCTGTCATAGTCATCCTTCGGACCTTAGACCCATGGCTTTGCGTCCCTGTCTTTCAACAGGTTTGCCTTTATATGTATAGTATATGTTTTTTTCCCTAAAATGTCAACATTTTCCACTGCATTTTGAGCCCTACTCCTGTCTTTTTTTCACGGAATCTGCTATACTGTTCAAAAAGAAAGCATGATATAACAGGAGAACGGAAACAATGTCAAAATTTTTACCAGTCCGTCTCTTTTTTGTATGGCTGCTTTTCGGAATCCTGCTGGCAGGCTGTGGAAATTCTCCTTCCTCCGATGAAGAACCTCCGGTATATTCTCCGGCCAGAGTCCTCACCCCGGAGGCCCCCGGCAAAAAAACACTGGGCAGTTCCCCTCTGATCCTGGATATTTCCAATCAGGATCAGGGATATCTGACTGCAGAATCCGATTCCGATGATTCCCGCATGAACATTCAGCTTACTGCTCCCTCCGGTGTGGTCTATTCCTATTTTCTGGAACCTGATGAACAGACGGTACTTCCTTTTTCCGAAGCTCCGGTGAGTATCTCATCACCTGCTATCAGCAGGTTGATGGAAACCAGTATGCCGCCCTTTACACGGAAACGCTCACAATAAAGCTTCAGAATGAATTTCTTCCGTTTCTGTATCCAAACCAGTACGTGGACTTTTCTTCCAAAAGTAAAACCTGCAAACTGGCAGCCTCTCTTGTCAAAGAAGACATGACCGATATCGACATCCTGAAAACCTTCTATACATATGTTACCAGTCATATTTCCTACGATTATGACAAAGCTGATTCTGTCGAAGCCGGTTATCTTCCTGATGTAGATGATACTTTAAGCACCGGCACGGGGATCTGTTTTGATTACGCTGCACTGACTACTGCAATGCTCCGCAGCCAGGACATTCCCTGCAAGCTTCAGATCGGCTATTCCGGTGATGTAAAGCATGCATGGATCGATGTTTATATCCGTGGCAGAGGCTGGGTGACAAAGGCAGTATCTTTTGACGGAGACACCTGGAAGCTATGGATCCCACCTTTGACGCCAACAGTGATGGTGATGAAGCGATCCAGGAATATATCGGTGATGAAAGCAATTATACGGTACAGTTCACGCGCTGACCCACTAAAGGAGACCTTATTATGAAAAACAAACTGACAGCCCGGGAATTATCCAGTTTCTGCGGGCAGATGGGAATGCTTCTGCATTCCGGCATATCCACAGCTGAAGGACTTCACATCCTCTGTGACGAAAGCAAGACCGATGCAGACCGGCAGATCCTCACACCCCTGATCCGTTCCGTGGAAGAAAACGGTTCTCTTTCCCGGGCTCTTGACGAATCCGGGATCTTTCCCACATCCATGACCGCCTATGTCCGGACCGGTGAGGAAACCGGCTGCCTGGATGAGATCATGGAAAGTCTCAGTTCCCACTATGAACAGGAGGAAGAAATCTCAGGACAGATACGGTCTGCAGTCACTTACCCGCTGCTCATGCTTGGCATGATGGCTGTTGTGATCCTGGTCCTTCTGATAAAAGTCCTGCCGGTATTTCAACAGGTATTTAACCAGATGGGAATGGAAATGAACGGGGTTTCCCGGGGACTTCTGAATGCAGGCAACGTGATCAGCCGGTATTCCTCTGTTTTTCTGATCCTCGCCGCAGCCTCATTGGCTGCATCCTGTTTTTCAGTCTTACGGAAAAAAGGTCACAGCCTGCTGCGAAAAATGGCCATCCATCTCCCGTTTTTCCGTGAGATCCCGGTTGCCATGGATTACAGTCGTCTGACCCAGGGCCTTTCCCTGGGGCTTCGGAGCGGACTTTCCCCGGAAACCAGCCTGGAGCTTACAAAGGATCTGATCTCACAGCCGGTGATACTCGAAAGACTCCGGAAGGCTTCCTCTATCCTGGATAGCGGAGAAACTTTTTCCAGGCTCTTACAGAATCCGGTCTGTTCGGCGCATGGAAGGCCGTCTCATCACGATATCCTTCTATTCCGGTTCCAGTGACGAAACCTTCCGCAGGCTTTCCCGGCAGTACACCGAAAGATCCATAGATCTGATCTCACAGGCAGTCTCCATTGTGGAGCCTACCATCGTGATCCTGCTGTCTCTTCTTGTGGGGCTGGTCCTTTTATCCGTCATGATGCCGCTTCTGGGGATCCTCTCAGATTTTGCAATGTAAGGTGGTGACCGCATGGAACTTTTTGAAAGCCGCAGAACAAAATTTCTCAGAGCATTTTTTCTTCTCTTTCCGGCGCTGCTTCTGGTTTTATCCTGCACCTTGTTTGTGGCAGGTGTCAGCAGCACCTCCGACCAGGCCGTACACAAAGAACAGGATGCTCTGGAACAGGCACTAAAAAACGGTGCCATCCGCACCTATGCCCTCACAGGCACATATCCCGAAAGCCTGTCCCAGCTTCTCTTGGATTATCATATCACTTATGACAAAACCAAATTCGTAGTAGAGTATGTTCCTAACGGTTCCAATCTCCTGCCGTCTATCAGCGTGATCGCTCTGTCCGGCAGTGCGAAAGGAGGGAATGCCTCATGAATCACCGGAAGAACACCGGACATTCCGTTTCTTCTCTTTTTTCGCTTCTTCTTTTCGGTGTTTTTGTTCTGTTCCTTATACTGATGCTGCTATTTTCCGCCCGGATTTACCAGCAGACTGTGAAACAGACTGACTCCGATTCCGAGCTTGGGACCGCAGCAACTTATCTGACTACCAAATTCCGGCAGCACGACCGCGGCGATGAGATCTTTTCCGGTTCCCTGGATGATATTCCTGCCCTTTGTTTCCGGGACGATATCAAAGGAAAAGAATATATCACGTATATTTACCTGAAGAATGACAGTCTGATGGAGCTTTTCACTGCAAAAAGCTCTCAGGCCAGTTCCGATGCAGGAACCGTCATCTCACAGCTTTCCGATTTCCGGTTTTCGGAAATGGAAAATGGTTTTACCACTTTTCCCTGGAAAGTACCACGGGAGTCCGCTCGGAATTCCTGCTTCATCGCACTGGCAAAAAGGAGGCATCATGAAAGAATCAAGACATAATTCCGGTACCAGCCTTTTTCTGATGGAAATGATCCTTGCCCTTTTGTTTCTGTCACTTTCCTCAGCTGCCTGCATCCAGATCTTCGCGGCAGCACGAAAAAACCGGCTCCAGGCAGAACAGTGGAACCAGATCCAGGCTCTCACAACCTCCGTGGGCGAGATACTGGAAGGCACTGACGGAACCGATGAACAGTTCCTCTCCCTGCTTCCGGGGGGCATCAAAAAGAACACCAACCTGATCTGGTATTATGACCGTAACTGGCAGAGTTGCTCTTCTGGAGAAGCCGCCTGTGAATGATCCTGGAAACAGATATTTCTTCTTCAGAAAAATCCGGCGAGCTTTCTTTCCGGCAGCTTTCCAACTGCAGTGAGCTTTACCGGATCACCCTGCGTTTTCCTGTTGATGACTACAGAAGGGAGGCTGTACATTGAAACAGAAGCATACGTTTTTTGTAACTGTCGGCATTCCTTCCCTGTTTCTTATCTTCTCTGTGCTGTGTCTCTGTGTACTTGCTCTGCTTACTCTTGGAAGCTCCAGATCCAGTCTTAACACAGCCAGACATTCTATGGAACAGACCGAAAATTATTACACCGGCTGCGCAAACGCCACAGAAACCGTTTCAGAAATCCGTGATGATCTGGGGCAATACAGGGAAAAAGCTTCCGATGAGACCAGATATTTTTCCATGATACAAAAGCTTGCGGACACAAGGAACGATCTCAGCTGGGATTCCCACAGCCACACCCTTTCCTTCTCCGTTGGAATTTCCGAGACACAACAGCTTTCTGTAGTGCTTGAGATTTTTTACCCGCAGAAAAAAAGCTCTTCCGCTTATCAGATCCTGCAATGGAACACAGAGCTTACCGGATCCTGGCAACCTGACAACCACCAGAATGTATTTAAAGGAGAATAAACCTATGGATACCCCTATTCCTGAATTTTAGCAGAAGCTGCCAACCGGCGTGTCTCTGATATCTTTATCATCGCAGGCCGCCCCCTGGCAGAAAAGATCGACGGTCATCTTTTGGACCGTGGTGACAGGCTGATGCCTGATCAGACAGAAAATTTACTCCGCACCATTTACGGCCTTGCGGAAAACCGCGATATATCCCGTCTTATGGAAACCGGTGATGATGACTTTTCTTTTTCCATTCCCGGTGTTTCCAGATTTCGTGTCAATGCCTACAAGCAGCGTGGTTCCCTGGCTGCCGTGATCCGCGTGATCGCCTTCCGGCTGCCGGATCCTGCAGAGCTTTCCATTCCCGAGGATGTGATGAACATCTCCGAATATACCCGTGGCATGGTCCTTGTTACCGGTTCTGCCGGAAGCGGTAAATCCACCACCATGGCCTGTCTGATCGACAGGATCAACCATACCCGGGAAGGCCACATCATCACTCTGGAGGATCCTCTGGAATATCTCCATCGCCATGATCGCTGTATCGTCAGCCAGCGCGAGATCTGTACCGACACCGAAAGCTATCTGACTTCTCTTCGTGCCACACTACGCCAGAGCCGGATGTGATCCTTCTTGGAGAGATGCGTGATCATGAAACCATCCAGACTGCCATGACCGCTGCGGAAACCGGTCATCTTGTCCTTTCCAGCCTGCATACTCTGGGAGCAGCCAACACCATCGAACGCATCATGGACGTGTTTGAGCCATCCCAGCAGCATCAGATCGCCCTCCAGCTTTCCATGGTCCTTCAGGCTGTGATCTCCCAGCAGCTGATCCCGGATGTGGACGGACGCAACATTCCTGTTTTCGAGATCATGCGCCTGACTCCTGCCATCCGCAATATGATCCGCGACAATAAAGTACACCAGATCGAAGGCGTGATCTCCACATCCGGTCAAGAGCAGATGCGTTCTATGGACAGAGCCTTCTGGAATTATATAAAAAAGGCCGTATCACCAGGGATACAGCTCTGAAATACGCTTTAAACGCGGACATGCTGAAGCGCAGACTTATGTAAGGATCTTCTCGGTATACCTCTGCCTGATATGTAAAAACACATAAAAAATCCCTTACCGATCTCTGATATGTTTCCGGAATACAGAACACATATCATTTTACAGATCCGGTAAGGGATTTCTTTATTTTCAATCCGATCTCGACCAAAAAGACATTCCTTCTCTGCGATCGATCAATGCACTACATTTCCTACAATTCCATAAGAAACAATATACATAATGACACTTGCCATAAAAAGTCCGCACAGGATCGCAATGGAGGATTTTTTGATATCCACCTCAAGAAGAGAGGCGATCAGTGCACCTGTCCAGGCTCCTGTGCCCGGAAGAGGGATTCCCACAAACAGCAAAAGTCCAAGAAATTCATATCTCTTGATCTGGTCACTCTTTCCCATAGCTCTGTTTTCCAGCTTTGTGATCAGACCTCTGAACGTCTTTGTTTTTTTCATCCATTTAAAGATCTGCCGGATAAAAAGCAGGATAAACGGAATCGGAACAATATTTCCCACGATACAGATCGGCAGTGCCTTCGCAGCCGATATCTTCAGCAAAGAAGCTGCCAGAAGGCCGCCTCGAAGCTCCAGTATCGGGATCATAGAAATGATGAACACAGCTCCTCGGGAGAGATAAACTGTGCAAGGTGGTGTGAAAACCATTGTACCAGTACTTCCATAGTACCTCCTTAATTGTTATTTCTGCAGATATTCCGTCAGGAATTCTACCAGCTTTTTCATCTCCTCATCGGTACCGATGGTGATACGGAGATGATTGTCGATCCTGTCCTTCGGGAATATCTTACATAGATATGTTTCTCCCTCAGTGCTGCGAAAAGCTCTTTGGCCGGACAGCTCTCATGTGTGGCAAAGATAAGTTGGATCTGGAATCCTGGAAGGAAAATCCAAGCTTCCTGAGCTCTGCCTTTGTCCACTCTCTTGTTGTAATGATCTTATGGCAGCATTCCTCAAAATATGCCTTATCCTCCATAGATGCCACACCAGCTGCGATGGTAGTACGATCCATGGTATAGGAGTTAAAGGAATATTTCACATCATTGAGATATTTGATCAGCTCCGGATCTCCGAAGGCATATCCGATACGCATTCCTGCCAGGGATCTGGACTTGGAGAAGGTCTGCACAACAAGCAGATTATCATATTTTTCGATCAGCGGCAGTGCGGATGCTGCTCCGAAATCCACGTACGCCTCATCTACGATCACGATACTCTCCGGATTCTTTGCCACGATCTCCTCGATCTCAGAAAGAGGCATTTCCACGCCGGTCGGTGCATTGGGATTAGGGAATACGATTCCGCCGTTTTCACGGAAATAATCTTCCTTACGGATATGGAACTCCTCATCTAATGCCGGGCGCTCATATGGGATCCTTAAAAGATCTGCCCATACATCATAGAAAGAATAAGTGATGTCCGGAAACAGGATCGGTTTCTCTGAATTAAAAAATGTGAGAAAACACATAGCCAGTACGTCATCGGAACCAACGCCTGTAAATACCTGCTCATCCTTCAACCGTAGAACGCGGCAATACTGTGTACCAGGTCTCCTGCTGTCGGATCCGGATAAAGTCTCAGGGTATCGGCATCAAGGGCCTTCAGCGCCTTCTCCACACCCGGAGCCGGTGAATATGGATTCTCGTTTGTATTCAGTTTGATCATGCCGCTCTCATTTGGCTGCTCGCCAGGAATATACGGCACTACTTTTCGTATATTAGCTTCCCATGGTTTCATGCTGTGCTTAACCTCCTATCATATTCTTTTGCTATTGTACTCACTGAGAGGACATTTGTCAAAGGGTAATACCACCTGCCTGGAAACAAAAAGACACCCGTACCGGGTTACAGAGTACGGGTGTCTGATATATTCTTCTTAATGAAGGGCTGTTTTGGTTCGTATCAGGCGCTTAAGATCAGATACGTGCTACGCCTGTTGCTTTTGCTGCCTCTGCTACTGCTTTTGCGACAGCCGGTCCGACTCTCTTGTCGAATGCCTTCGGAATGATATACTCCGGAGAAAGCTCCTCATCTGTGATCAGATCTGCAAGCGCCTTGGAAGCTGCGATCTTCATCTCATCGTTGATATCACTTGCTCTTACATCAAATGCACCACGGAAGATTCCAGGGAATGCAAGAACGTTGTTGATCTGGTTCGGGAAGTCACTTCTTCCTGTGGAGATAACCTTTGCTCCGCCTGCTTTTGCGTCATCCGGGAAAATCTCCGGTGTCGGGTTTGCGCATGCGAAGATGATGGCATCTTTGTTCATGGTCTTAACCATCTCTGTTGTAACTGCTCCAGGAGCGGAAACACCGATAAATACATCCGCGCCAACCAGCATCTCTGCAAGAGATCCCTGTTTCTTCTGAAGGTTTGTGAGCTTGCTCATCTCTTCCTTAACCGGGTTCATTCCTTCTGTACGTCCCTCATAGATGGCACCCTTTCTATCGCAGAGTGTAACATCCTTGAAGCCTGCTTTCAGAAGAAGTCTGCAGATAGAGATAGCAGCTGCACCTGCACCGTTCATAACGATACGAACATCCTCTTTCTTCTTTCCGACAACCTTCAGAGCGTTTGTCAGGCCTGCAAGTGTGATAACTGCAGTTCCGTGCTGATCATCGTGGAAGATCGGAATATCACATTTCTCTTTCAGTTTTTTCTCGATCTCAAAGCATCTCGGAGCGGAGATGTCCTCAAGGTTAACACCACCGAAGGATCCGGAGATCATGTAAATAGTATTTACGATCTCGTCTACATCATGGCTCTTAATGCAAAGCGGGAATGCGTCTACATCGCCGAATGCTTTGAAAAGTACACATTTACCTTCCATTACAGGCATACCGGCTTCCGGTCCGATGTCACCAAGACCAAGAACTGCGGAACCGTCTGTTACAACAAGACACATATTCCATCTTCTTGTAAGCTCGTAGGATTTATTGATATCTTTCTGGATCTCAAGGCAAGGCTGAGCTACACCTGGTGTATATGCAAGAGAAAGGTCGTCTTTATTCTCAACCGGCACTCTTGTAACAACCTCGATCTTACCTTTCCAATCTCCGTGCAGTCTTAATGACTCTTTTGCATAATCCATTTTCTTTTCCTCCTTGGATAATTATGATATATTTCATTTCAAAAGGATTACCTGAATTAATAATTACCATTGAAGAATCTACTGTCCTTCGGAAGCTCATAGCCTTCAAAATAAGCGCCAAAATCAAGCTTCAGATAACTGCAGAGATCAGCAAGCTCTACCATGGTATTGTCGTTGACCGGAATGCCATTCTCTTTTCTGTCTTTTTCAGCAGCTACCTCTTTCTCGCCGTGTGTATAGATCCTGTCCTGACCGTCTGCCTTCGGACTCTCCCGAAGTGCCTCAAGGTATTCTGAAAAATGCTTGCGGATCGCATCCGGATCTCCGAATGCCGCCGGGTTGATCGCCATAAATCCATGGCAGATACCGGTCTTGTCCGGGAATGTACAGCATTTGTCGGAGGTAACGCCCATGGAAAGAATAGAGCTGAACAGCTCACAGAGCATTCCATAGCCATATCCCTTATGGCTTCCGCTGACTTCCTCGTTTCCACCAAGAGGCATGATTCCGCCGCCCTTCTTGGCTACGATGTTTGCAAGTACATCCGGTGCATTATTGCTGGCATGACCGTTTTTGTCAAGTGCCCAGCCATCCGGAAGAGGCTTGCCCATCTTATTATACATTTCCAGTTTACCTCTGGTTACAACTGTTGTGGAACAGTCAAAGAAAAACGGATACGGGTCTGCAGGCATAGCGACTGCGATCGGGTTGGAGCCCAGCATAGCCTTTCTTCCAAAAGTCGGTACCATGATCGCCTCGGAGTTGGTACATGCCATTCCAAGAAGGCCTTCATGGCAGGCCATATTCGCATAATATCCTGCAATACCGAAATGGTTGGAATTTCGTACACTTACGATTCCCACACCAGTTGTCTTTGCCTTCTCAATTGCCTTTTCCATGGCAAAATGGCTGATCAGCTGGCCCATTCCGTTATGTCCGTCTATCACGGCAGAAATCGGTGTTTCAAAAACAACTTCCGGTTTCGCCTGGGGATGAATAGTCCCCTTCTCGATTCCTTTATGGTAACGAACCATCCTCTGCATTCCGTGGCTCTCGATCCCATACAGATCAGCAGTCAAAAGAACATCTTTAATGATGCTTCCTTCTTCCTCAGAAAAGCCAAACGCTTTGAAAACGTCTCCGCAGAAATGGTTCAGTGTGTCATAACTCCATTTTACATATCCCATAATCGCAAGTCCTTTCTCCTGATATTTCCGGCAGGTTACCGCCCACGCTGTGGCCTGCTGCATACTTTATATAATACTGCAGGGATACAGTAACCTTCATCCTGTGCTGTCTCGTCTTACGCTGTCCTACCTAACGCTGCTTCAACTTATGCTGTCTCATCTCATGCTGTCTCAACTTATGCTGTCTCGTCTTACGCTGTCTCGTCATGAAGCCTTCAGGATGCTGCCATAATATCAAACTTTTTGGTATTACCAATACAGTCTCTATTATAGCACTCGGTCTTACCAAAATCAATAGTGGTCTTACCAAATCAACAGGATTTTTACTGAAATTTTATTTAATTTTTGTCAGGTGGATCAGCGATGAAATACAAGGCTGTTCTCACCCTGCTGCTGTGCGATCTCCATTATATATTTCTCAATGGTTTCCATATGTTCGCGCATCAGCTTCTCCGCCTGGTTCCGGTCTCCGGAAATAATGGCTTCCACCAGTCTTCTGTGCTGGTCATCCACCTCAAGAGCGGAATTATGTTTCTGCATAATATAAGCTCGGGTACCGGAAATGATCTCCTCTGTCAGCTGCGCTGCCGCATCCAGAACATTATAGATCATAGGATTCCCTGCGATCCTGCCAATCTTCGTATGAAGCTTCTTATCAAGACCTGCACGGGCTTTCTCGTCCTCTGAGCTCTCCAGCTGTGCCAGGATGGAACGCAGATCTAATGCATCCTTCTCCGTACAATTCCCGGCTGCAAGAAGCGCAGCCTCCTGCTCCAGCGCAGAACGGAGTTCCTGTACCTGCTGTACATGGCTGTTATTCAGCTGAAAAAGAAGGGCCAGTGGTGCAGAAAGCCACTGATCCATATTCTCGGTAATATAGTTGCTCCGCCGCGGACCGTTGTGACAATTCCCATCAGCTCCAGTGCCCGCAGGACTTCACGGACAGCAGGTCTGGAAACTCCCAGTGATTCTGCCATAACACGTTCCGCAGGTAAAGTGTCCCCCGGCTTCAGTTCTCCCCGCCGGATATTTTCTATGATCTGCGCTAATATTCCGTCAAATGCTCGTTCTTCTGTAATTTTTGTAAACATGTCGTCCGTTTCGGCCGCCTTCCTTTATTATTGTGTTGCCTTTCATTACATAAAAATCCCGGAATATAGACAGGTGGATATTTACCATCGCAGTCGCCATACAGCTCTGCAGCAAATAGTCACTCTGCAGCCATTCAGTCAGTCTGTGCAATTTGACTATTTGTTCACTCTATTTCCCGGACTTTTATAGTAAATATAATACGATAATTCACCAATTTAATCAATAGTAAATAATAAATTGGTCAGACATATATTTTATTCCATTATTGAGAATATTTTCTACTTCCTCCATCTGGCCCAGAAGCATTTTCTGGCGGTCGTCAAAAAGAAGACCTTTATTATGCCTGTAATACTGGTCAGAACCGTTCTCCCGAATGAACCAGAGACTATAATAGTTGGCATTCAGTTCTGTGATAAATGCCACCATTTCCTGGCTGTCCCCAAAAGCAGCTTCCATGAAGTCGAAGACGTTCTGAAGAGTAAGAGATATTTCGTCGGTTCGGTTTTCATAGGCTTCGGTTTCGGATTCGAAGAGGACTTTCACAAACTCATAGTTCCGGTTTGATGATGGAACTTCCGATTCTGCTGCGGCACTTCCGCCTCCTGCCAGCTCTGAACCTGATCCGGTTTTATCTGATCCGGTTGATTCCGATCCAATTGATCCCGAGGTTGATTTCAATCCGGACGCATTTTCAAAGAATGACACAACACGTTTCTGTATACGCTCCTGCTGTTTTGTAAGAAGCTCACTCTTTTTGTCCTTTTCAAGATCCGCCTCTGCTTTTTCCAGGAGATTTTTTGCTGTGAGGCTGTCCTGATCTTCTCTGAAGTACACCATATAATCATACAGTTTCGTGAGGTAGGCATCGGTAAGATAGCATTCTGTAAAAAGCTCGCTGAGCTTTCCGTTGAGAAGGCTTACAATGCTCAAATGCTCGTCCAGAGAGGCTGTGCGGATCTTACCCAGAGTAATGGATCCCACTTTCCTTTCAGGATGTCCTCCACTTTATAGTCCGTTCTGTACTTATAATAAAGAGCCAGATAGCCTGCAAAATCCTTCGCGATCATCCTGTGCTGAATGTACTGACTGACCACCTCACGGTCTACGGTTTTTCCAAGGATCTCATAAACCTGGATCAGACGGGAAAGATCCTCCCAGCCTCTGGCTGTGGCAAAGATCTTTCCGTCTACGGTATTCTCCACCCTGTAGAAATTTTTTCTGCGAAGCTCCAGATAGGAGATCACCGCCGGATGAATTCCCTGCTGATAGGCGTATTCCTTCCACACATCAAAGTCTGCCTCCACATCGATCTTCTTGATACGGTCCAGAGTGACCACATCGAATTCCCGGACGGATTTGTTATATTCTGGCGGGTTGCCTGCTGTGACGATCACCCAGCTTCCGGCACCTTCTGGTTTCCGAAGGTTTTTCCCTGAAGGAACTGCAGCATCATCGGTGCTAGTGTTTCAGATACGCAGTTGATCTCATCAATGAACAGGATGCCTTCTTTCAGACCTGTTTTTTCCATTTTGTCGTAAACGGACGAAATGATCTCACTCATGGTATATTCCGTGACAGAAAATTCTTCCTCACCATAATTCTTTTTTACAATAAAAGGAAGTCCCACAGCACTCTGCCTGGTGTGGTGGGTAATGGTATAGGAAACAAGAGCAATCCCGCATTCCCTTGCTATCTGTTCCATAATCTGTGTCTTTCCGATTCCCGGAGGGCCCATAAGAAGGATCGGTCTCTGTCGGATTGCCGGGATCCGGTACTCACCGAATTCGTCCTTTGAAAGATATGCTTCTATGGAATCTCTGATCTCCTGCTTTGCTCGTTTTATGTTCATGGTATTCTCCTTTTCACGGCATATAAAAAACTGCCTGCAGGATTCTCCGCCTAAAACGGGTTGCCTTGCGCGACATCTGCAAAAAATATGCCTGAATCCAATGATAAATCGAAAATTGAATTCAGGCAAGTTTTTCACTACTATATATATTTTTTTATTCTGCTGTCAGTGTGTGTATCAGGTTCAGAATACGTCCCGCACACATTCTGACAACTTCTTCCGAAAGCTTTCCGTCTTCAAAAGCTTTTCGGATATTTTCTGCATCGGCTGCATTACCAGGCATGATAATATCATTTCCTGCTGTCACGCATTTCCACGGAATACTTCCATCTTCCGGAACCGTTGTATTCCAGTCTGACATGATCACACCGTCAAATCCCCATTCTTTTCGGGCAATGGCTGTACAGAGATCAACACTGTTTGCAGCATGGACACCATTCAGTAAATTATAGGAAGACATGATTGCCACTGGTCTGCTTTCTTTAACTGCAATCTCAAAACCACGCAGGTAAATTTCCCTCAGGGCACGTTCTGATACCTGTGCATCTACGCCCATACGATTATCTTCCTGATTGTTGCAGGCAAAATGCTTAACGGTAACACCGCAGCCAGGTCTGCTCTGCACTCCTTTTGTCATGGCTGCTGCCATAGTTCCTGAAAGCAGCGGATCTTCGGAATAATACTCAAAATTTCTGCCGCACAGAGGGTTTCTCTGAATATTAAGACCAGGTGCTAGCCAGAGATCTATGTGGAATTCTTCCATTTCTTCTGCCACTGCTATTCCAACTTTTTCCACAAGGGCAGTATCCCAGGTCTGAGCCAGTGCAGTTCCAACCGGAAATGCCGTACAGAACTGATAATATCTGTCTGCGTTTTCGTGAGTCTCATCTGTTCTCAGGTATCCGTTTCCAGAGATCCAAGGACACCGATTCCATATACTGTGTCTGTTTCTCTGTCTACTTCATAATTCTGCTGAAGTCTCAGTCCTGCCGGCCCATCGGCCATGATCAGTGAGGAAACACCATATTGCTCATAAAGAGCAGCCGTGGTCTCACCGGCAGAACCAGGAACACGGATTCCTGCCGCCCCCAGATTACTGGAGATTCCAGCAATATTCCCATAAAACAGTGGGAGCAGATCCTTTGCAGGAATCTTATTTTCCGGTTGGCAGGTGCATTCTGTTCTCTTCTCTGGTTCAGGATAATAGATATATCTTCCAATCTTCTCATTCTCTGCCTTCTCTTTCCATTTCAGAGTTCTGGCAGAAAGCTTCTGGCGGTCATAAACTTCTTCAGTAATATCAGTCTGATTCTCAAGGATATTCGTTTTATCCAGGATCACACTCTCCGGCACTTCAAGCATTGCAGCCAGCGTAAGCGATGCAATGCTGTTTCGACCCAGACAGCATAATAACCTTTTTCAGCAATCCAGGCATGCTGCTCTTCGGAAAAATATGCCAGTGTCTTTCTGTCGATCCTGATTTTCAGCAGTTCTTTTTCTCCCGGCTTCAGAAGTTTTGTTTTTGCAAAGCCAGCCAGCCGACGGTATTCCTTCCCTGATTCATCCTGTGGAAGAGACACATAGACCTGCACGACCTCTTTTCCCGAAAAAGTTTCTCCTGTATTCGTTACCTCTGCTTCAACTTCAACGCCATCCCCTGATGTTTCATCCCATGGAAGCGTATCTGCATTTCTGTGTAAGAAAGTCCATATCCAAACGGAAACAGCGGTTTTACACCAAAAGTATCAAAATAACGATATCCTGTATAAATTCCTTCCTTGTACTCTTCTCTTTCAAGCTTGCCATTAAGATAGCTGTATTCCTCTGCACACGGATAATCCTCATACCTTCTGGCCCATGTTGCAGTCAGCTTGCCGCCTGGAGTTACCTTTCCCAGAAGGACATTGGCGAGGGCAAGTCCGCCTCTTTGTCCAAGCTGGGAAATATTCAGGACAGCACAGATATTTTCTGTTTCTTCCAGAATATCTGTCAGTTCTACCGGACCGCCGGAATTCAGGATAAGTACTGTAGGAATCTTCTGTGCATCAAGGAACCGGATATCCTCCCGCTCCCGTCTGCTCAGATAATAATCTCCCTCGACCCTGCGCCTATCCTTTCCCTCACCGGAAATCCTGCTTACTACATAGATTGCTGTCTGGGCATCGACAGTATCTTCTGCTGTGACTGCACGGCCTTCCGGCATTGCAAAGGGATTTTCCGCATAGGCATCAAAAGGATTTTCCACAAACTTTGCTTCTTCCAGTATTTTTTCTTTCCATGCCCGACGTGCTTCTGCGTATATTGACTCATAATTGGCCAGCCATTTCTCGCTTACGATCTGAATACCGTTTTCTTTCAGTCCCTGATAAATAGAAATGTTACTTCTGTTATTCACATCACCGGAACCTGTTCCGCCTTTCACTGTCTTTCCCGCACCGGCGCCGTATAAACCTATTTTCGTGGAAATATTCAGAGGGAGTATTTTTTTATCATTTTTCAGCAGTACAATACCCTCCTCTGCTGCTTTTTCCGAAAGAAGACCGTTTCGTATTTCACGGTCTGACATGCTGTGTTTCTTTGTTCCGCTGCGTTTCCATTTCTTAACTGTCATATCTTACCTGCTACCTTTTGTTATTCTTTTACGCCTCCAAGTGTCACTCCTGCGATGATAAACTTGGAAAGAAGGAGATATACGATAATGATCGGCACAATGGCAACTGTGATCATCATGTAAATCTTACCCATATCAAAATTCATATAATCTGCTCCACGAAGTGTTGCAATCAGGATTGGAACAGTCATCTTGCTTTTAGACTGGATAACCAGAGCAGGAACGAAATAATTGTTCCAGGAGCCTACAAATGTAAAAATCGCCTGTACAGCGATTGCCGGCTTCATGATTGGCAGGACAATACTGTTGAAAGTACGGAATTCTCCGGAGCCGTCAATTCTGGCTGCTTCTACCAGTGACATCGGCAGTGAGGACTGCAGATAGCTGTACATAAAATAGAATACGGCCGGTGACGCAACAGACGGAATGATCAACGGAAGCAGGGAATCATATAATCCCATCTTTGTGATCAGACGAAGGAAGCCCATTGCAGTTACCTGTGTCGGCATGACGAGGATCGCCATGATAAATGTAAACGCTACATTCCTTGCCTTGAAATCATAGGCATAAAGACCATATGCTGTCAGTGAGGAAAAATATGTACATAATACTGCACTGCATCCGGACACGATAATACTGTTAAGAATTCCCCTGAACATCGGAAAGCTTCCGTCATTTGCAACATTCATCAGGTTTTTCCAGAAATATTTTCCAGGAAGAGCAGAAAATCCCTTCTGAAGCTCTGCATGAGAATGAGACGCATTCACGATCAGTACATAAAAGAAAAAGAGACACATAAAGGAAAGAATAATAAGTACCACATGTGCCACGATACTTCTGATCCTGCTGGCTGTCTTATCTTTCATCATTTTGTTTTTCTCCTTTCTGCTCTTGCTCTCTTTTTCGCTGCTTTCTTAGATCCGTCCGGATCATTGTCGTTAGTCATACGATATACAAAGAAGCAGAGGATTGCACTGATAATAAACAGGTATACAGACAATGCTCCGGCCATACCATAATTCTTGCTCTTCAGATGGCTGTTCAGGAACATAATCAGTGTCATGGATGTTCTGTCCGGATTACCCTGTCCGTTTGTGAGGATCTGCGGTACATCAAACATCTGAAGGCCACCGATGATGGAAGTAATCAGAGTATAGGAAAGAATCGGACGAATCAGTGGAAGCGTAATATAGACGAAACGCTGAATGCTGTTGCATCCGTCCAGATCCGATGCTTCAAAAATATCCATACTGATTCCCATTACTGCTGCCATCAGCATGATGGTCGTGTTTCCGAACCACATCAGGAAATTCATGAAACCTACCAATGATCTTGTTCCCAGAACAGAGCCCAGAAAATCAATCGGTTCCTTTATCCAGCCCAGTGAACACAAAATGGAGTTTACAGGTCCGTTTGTGGAAAACATGGTAAAAAACAGAAGTGCAAATGCTGATGCCATGATCAGGTTCGGCAGATAAATTACAACCTTAAAAAACTGCTTGCCATGAAGCTTCAGCCTGGCATCAGTAAACCAGCATGCAAGCACCAGTGCAATAACGATCTGCGGAACAAATCCGATCACCCAAAGGATCAGTGTATTCAGTCCGTATTTCAGCATGTCAGAATGCAGAAGACTGACATAATTGGCAAGTCCTATAAAATTAGGACCAATCTGCTTGATTCCAGAACGGAAATATTCAAAAAAGCTGTATCTCACTGTATCAAACAGCGGAATCAGCGAAAAGATAAAATAGATCACAAAAAACGGAAGAATAAATATGTATCCCCATTTTCCGTAATTAACGCTCTTTTTCTTCATAATGCTCTTCCTTTCCAGCAAGCTGCAGGATCCAAAGATCCTGCAGCATCAACAATTATCCTCATGTGGTATTTATTCCGGCCACTGGATCTCTGTGATCTCCGGATAACGCTCCTGAATAGCTGTCTCAAAGTTGGCTTTTGCTTTGTCAAAGTCTACTTTACCCTGGAAGTAATCACTGAAAGCGTTCTGGATCAGCTCTACACAACCCTGGTCATATGCGGAAAGCGGTGCGATCTTGATATTCTCTGCAACCGGTGCAAAATACTCAAACGGGTTCTGTCCACCAAGGAAATCAGATGCGAAATCTGCATTTGTAGCTGCATCTTTCATACCGGATTTTGTATTTGTAAAGTCTGAGTAATTCTGGGAGATCTTTAACAGATTATCTTTTTTTGCTGTCATAGCAAGGATAATATCTTTTGCATGTTCCGGATTATCTGTACCTGTTGCAACATGGATGTAAGATCCTCCCAGTTGTATTCCTGCGGTGGGTTTGTTACTGCCCATACGCCGTCTTCTCCATCCCAGTTCGGTTTCAATGTGAAATCAATACCCCATGCCGGGAAGAGGAATGCAAATACTTTGGACTGACTTCCCATTGCTTTGTTCCAGTCATCATTCCACTGACCTTTTACTGTCGGGTTTAAGTAACCTGCATCCAGCCATTCTTTTGAATCATTAATCCACTGCATGATCATTGGATCAACTGTAACCTTTGTGTCTCCATCTTTTACCCATGAATTAGAAATGTTGTTTCCATAGAGACGGAATGTATCAGCATAAGAAGCAAATGCATAATATCCTTTCTGCTTCAATTCTTCTGCTGTCTGTTTCATAGCAGCCCAGTCTTTTACTTTTTCACCTACAGCAGTCGGATCGTCTGTTCCGAATACCTCTTTTGCAATATCACGACGGTAAACCATTGTTCCCGGGCAGCACTGCCATGTAGATCCTCTCTGAACCCCGTCTGCATCAGATGCTGTTGTTTTTGTGAAGTCGTACTGATCTGCAAGATCTTTATCCGGATCAATTCCAAGATCCTTCAGTGGTACTGCAGTGTCTGCTTCAGCATCTGTATATTTGTATACATAGTCTGTCTCTGACAGGAAGATATCTACTTTATCATCTGTATCAACATCTGCCTGTTTCATAAGTGCTCATCAAGTTTCTGCTGATAAACACCATCCTGGTTTGGATTGATGATCCAGTGGATCTCTGTTCCATCTTTCAATGTTGTAACAGTTCCATCTTTGGATGTTGACTCAACTTCAGGATATATAGCTTCCAGTCTCTCACGGAACTCATCATTCCAAGAATAAATGTTAATTACCTTTCCTTCTTCTGTACTGGCCTCTCCGCCATTTCCACCCTTGCTTCCACATCCGGCAAGTGATCCAACAGCAACTACTGTTGCCATAAGAATCGCAACAACTCTCTTTTTCATTTATAAATCCTCCTTTATCTAAGCACTCTGCTATGCTTTTCTTGTTGTTGAACTAAATATACCATCTTTTTTCCTCCGATTATATTATTTATCTTAACAAAATATCAAATTCATGTCATAATATAAAAAAGGAGGTTTTTTATGACTTTATCTAATGAATGGTACAATACAGAACTCGAAAACAGCGAATTAGAAACTCTTCACAGATCACCAACTGTAGAATATTCTTTCTATAATGCTGTACGCTCCGGCGACATGGAAGCAGTCATTAAAAACTGTTCCGAAGAGAATTTATTCGCTAGAAGGAACAGGTGTTCTATCTCGTAATACGCTTACTAATATAAAATACCATTTTGTTGTCACCACTGCAATGTTGACCCGTTATTGTATCGACGGTGGGCTCGAACCAGAGCAGGCTTACAGACTCAGTGACTTCTATATTCTGAAGATGGATTCCTGCAAAACAATCCGTCAGGTTGCAGATCTTCACCATGAGATGGCAAAGGATTTTACAGGTAAGATGATTCTTCAGAAAAAAAGTTCCATTTTATCAAAACCCGTTATGCAATGTGTTGATTATATTTACAGTCACATCAAAGAAAGAATCACGATTCAGGTTCTTGCTGACCACACCGGACTTTCCACGAATTATCTTTCACGCATTTTCAAGCAGAATCTGGGAGTCTCTGTCAGCGATTATATCCGTGAACAGAAGATAGAAAAAGCAACTCATCTGCTGCGATACTCAAACAAATCAATTGTAGATATCGCAAATTATCTTGCATTTTCTTCACAGAGTCACTTCATCCAGACATTCGAGAACTTTACCGGGCTCACTCCAAAGAAGTACCGGGACAAATACTATAAAAGCATGTGGTAAAATCAGATTTCTTCACAGAAGAATTCGCAGATTTTCCCACAAAAATACTGTCAGAAAGCAATTCTCTTTCTGACAGTATTTTTATCTTTTTAATCTGTCGATTATACTAATTCAATTTCAATCTTATGTGTCTCTTTCACTGAAAGCATCTGAATCTCTCTCTTGAAAGTATTGTACACCTTTCGGCTGTTATTTCTAATGCTTTCCATCGCAAGCTGCTTTCTGGATCTTCAACTGATCAAATTCTTTCTTTTCTTTATTACAGAATATAATCTTAAAGTTCCTTCCGGCAAATGTCATCTTAAGTACTGCTTTTCCATCCTGATTATACTGTTCCGGCATAAGTGCAGGTGCGATCTTCAAGTCACCGCAATCTCCTTTCACCCCAAACACTTCTGTGATCATGGTAAGCATATACCAGCTTGCAGCGCCTGTCAGATATGCATAGAGGCCTCTTCCCTGATTATCAAAATATTCCGGAAGTCCAGGATACATCTTACTGTTATCAAATTCCATTGCTGCATCTAAAAGTGCCTGAAGTACTTTATTTCCTTCTTTTGCAAATCCTCTCTGGTACAATGCATTTGAGTACATAACAGCCATGTGTGAGAACACTGCTCCATTCTCTTTCTCGCCATAAGCAAATCCAAACATTCTTCCAAGATCAAATTTTTCCTCATGGAAGTTCGTGTTCAAACGGTATCCGCCGGCTTTCTGATCATAAAGATACTTGTCTGCACTCCTGCAGATAGATTCCACCTGATCTTCTGTTGCCGTTCCACTCATAATGGCAAATACTTGTCCGGTCAGCATCATTCTCACGCTTTCATCCATAACGCCTTCTACTTTTCTGCCATGGTTATCATAATAGCCATTGAACCAGCCATCTTCTCCATCCTTCACCCATTCGTTGGCACGGATGTTTTTCATTCATCCAGTCTGCTTTTTCCTCAAGATTAGCCGCAAGTTGATCCAATCTTACAACAAATTGTGTCTCCACTGATATTATGTTCACATTTCTTTGCGTATCCTGCAAGGAGTGCCTGCTTACGTGCTTGCATCTTCA
>ENA-OQMZ01000080-OQMZ01000080.1-human-gut-metagenome-genome-assembly--contig:-NODE-80-length-36583-cov-2.403637_pt1 | contig 36583 bp, 47 predicted proteins | sample MGYA00242621_ERZ504862 | MGnify/ENA primary metagenome ERZ504862 (study PRJEB26092, sample SAMD00036393) | human gut metagenome | host: Homo sapiens | study: EMG produced TPA metagenomics assembly of...
CTTCCAGATTTCCTAATACAGAAATTTTAAAATTATTTTTCAAGAACCTTCTAATCTCCCAAAGATAGTTATAATATTTCAGCATTAATCTTTCAGCTTGACCTTCTTCCGGAATTCTTGATCCGATATATTTAAGACCCTTCAAAAAGTTGCTTAAATATTTAGTTTCAATATTAAATTGAGACAACTCCCATGCTAATCTTTCATTGACATCTGTATATCCTAGATTTATTGCATTTAAAACTAAAACAGCATAACACAAATCATATAGTCCATTCACAATTCTTCTTGATACATTGTCACGAGATTTATTGTCATTATTAATTCTATCAATTTCTAGCGATATATCCTCACATCTGGTTTTAACGATTTTTATAGCATCATCCTTTCTAAGATTATCCTTATTTAATTTGCTTAGGAATAGATGAAAATCAATAATTCGTTGGAGCTTATTGCAGAACATATTAACGCTTTCATCTGTATCTTTTATCTCATCTTCAGAACTTAGGTTAATTGTAGTACTATTCTTCTCAAAGTTTATTGATTTGATAAAACTGGGTGAAAGATATTTCCAGAAAACACGTTTCTCGCTTCTAACGTCTGGGTTAAGAACAATAAATAAAATTCCTGGATCTGCAGTTACTTCACTGGCTATAAAAGCCGGAAATGCCAAGCTTTTTAAGCTATATGAAATTATTCCATCAGTTTCTCTATAATTATGCGTTCCCTTTATCTGAACTATAAAATTTTGTTCTGGACATCTAGATATTTCAGGGTTTGAGACAAACTCAAATGTACCATCATGATTTGGCCATTTATCATCACAAGAAAAGTTAGTATTAATTTTTCCACCTGAGGTCAGAAATGTTTCTAAAGTTGAAACTGCTGCACGATCTTCAGCTGAATGTTCAGAATGGGTTGAAATATGGCGTCGTAATAATCGTTATTATTTGAGAGCAAAAGTATCACCTTGTTTTAAATACTATTTTTATTATATACTACATCAAGAAATTATATATTTCTACATTATTTTTCTATCTTTATTTAGATAATTATTGGAGTATCGTTGTTTCGACTTCTTTTATTGCTAGAATACTATTTCTATATTTACAGTAAGTTTCATCGGTATCTTATTTTGCAATATTAGCAATATAAGATGAATACAGCCAAAGATTTCTTTTTCAACCATTCTATCTACTCAACCTATACTAAACATTCCTGTCTACTCGACTTGGCATAAGCCTAGAGTTCATCGGACTTTGTAAGATTTTCAAGTATTCCTTTTCCGTTCAAAAAATATCTAGAAGTCCTTATTTCAAGGCTTTTTGTACCTTATTTATCCACCCTTGACATCAAGACTACAGTCTCGATGTGGCTCGATTCTCCAACGAGTAACGCATTTCGTACCCAATGTACAAGAGAATAGTGGAACACCTATTTTCGCCTTAAAATGGGTATGTCGAACCGATACAAGTGTTGAGTTACTCCATTCATCAAACAGGGCAATATCTCAAAACATTTTTATCAGTTGTCATTATAACCATTCTTAATCGTATCAAAGCAATGTTTCCAATATTGCTCTCTTTCAATAATTTTCACAGGGTCATATGACAAACCAAAATATTCTAACAATGTATATGTAAAATACTTCTCAAAATACTCTGCTCCATTCTGTTCATAGAGTGCGATAAGTTTTTTATTTCCGCCATGCTTGGAATCTAGATAATTACCCCATCTTTGGGCAACTCCTTCTTCGCCTGTTGCAGAACCAATATATAACTTTCCTGTGTGAGTATCAGTTAAACAATAAACTCCTGTTATCTTTTTTAAGGCTTCATAATAAGTTGGGAGAATCCGACCATTGAAAATGTCAGATAATCTATGATATGGCAGATGCACACGGTCATATCCTTCAAACTTTTCACCACTATAAACACATGGAAGAACCTCTCAAACAATTGCTTGATCAAGATATTTGCTCAAATTAAATACATATCTTGAGAAGGTATTACCTTTCTTGCATTTGATGATGAGCCTTCCGAATAATGGAACAAATCTATCAAGCACTTGAACATCAGCCCAATCATCGGATGGAGTATTTATTATTTGTGCAGCCGAAATAAGCAACCATTCATCTTCCGGCATTTTTGCGAAACTAAAAACCTATTGTCCAGGATAAAAGTTTCTCTGCTTTCCATACCAACCCCAATATGAACAGTTCTTGCAAGTACCGTTTGTTTTATCTTCTTCAGAATGTTTTAACCATCTATCAAGAAATGGTTGTCCTCCTCTTCCGGCTTGCATATTAAATTCTATTTTACTATTGTTAATCTCTTCTTGTGACAAATGAAGAATGTCGTTTAATAATAAGTCCATGGTAATTACCTCCTGTTTATTACTCGTTTTTATCTGCTCACCATTAGGTAGAATGATTGACTGCTAAAATGTAACTTCAATCACATCAGCAATCTGTTTTAACTCTTCAAGAGAAACTGTATCACATAATTTAAGTATAAACCATTTGTTCGGTGAATTCAATCTCATTAAAAAATGTTACTGCTTTTTATGTATAAAAAACACCCTGTAAATTGTACAGGATGATAAGAAATATATTAACTATCAAATAAGTGATGTTTTATGTTTTTAAAATTTAGAATAGGGGAGAAGTAGTCTTTTAGTAGTCTGCATTATTTAAGCTTATGAACTGCGGTGTAGAAATGATATTTACTTACTCAGATAAGACTCATTCAAAGCAAATCACACCCAGCAAAAACTGCTGTTATATATAGGTATAGGGAATTGCTTTCTGTTACAACCCTTTTAACGATAACTCTGAAACAATAATGTCTGTACTAACCCTATTAACGATAAGGCATAAAAGCTGATTTTAAAACTGTTGAAAAGTAGTCTTTTGGTAGTCTTGTACTTTTCAACTGACCGTGATTTGCCGAGATTTACAAAGGAATATTGCGGTTTGTAAAGCGTTCGTGAGTCATCCCATGGCATACAAACATTATTTTTATCATATTAAAATTCCTCCCGATTTGCCTTAATATGCCGCTATAAATTTTGCAATATCTATATTTGAGTATGCTATTTTGTGTGTTGTTGTATTTTCACTATTCATCTATATGTTCCCATCAAAATGATTTTGAATTGTCGCTATAATATGCAATTTTACCTGTTAACCGAAAATTTCTTCGGGAGTGTGTCCCAGCAGAACATGGAGTCTGGCACTTGTGTACATGACTTTTTGGCACAAATATTCAAGCTTTCGGTGGCTGAATGCGATATCATCACGGTTGTAGATACCGCTTCCCATGATTACTTCGTATACAGATTCTTCGGAATTGTCGGGTTGAGTTGCAAAACAAATCATAATGTCGTTCGCATAATCGTCTAATCGTCTGCGTCATCTTTTGAAAGTCCTGTTTCATTTCTTAAAAACGAACGCATTTCAAGAAAATCGGGAGTCTTTTTAAAATAGCAGTCATCTTCATATCTGAGAAATTGCTCTTTGTCAAGAACGCAAAATTTCTTTCCGATTTGACGATATTTCAGCATTTCGTATTTATCAAGACTATCGTCATCAAATTCAAAAAAGTAAAGATATTCTGCAAGAATTTCCTGTTCAAGGGCAGGGGTTTCTGAGCCGTCATCGTAAATATCGTCCTGATTAAACACACAAAAATACTTTCCCTTAAAATTCATATTTTCAACAAATGACAGAAAATCTTCCTCGCTCACAGGCTCGTTCTGGCTGTTGTAAATTTTAAGAAGTTTGCCGATTTCGATAACTCCGTAAAGATTTGCCGTAGCCGCAAAATATCTATATAAAAGGTCTTGTGTTTCCTTTGAAAGTGTGCATTCTGAAATTTTCATGTGTCTACTTCAAATTATATCGTACTCTGACTTATATTGTCAGTTTATCATAATTAATCCCACATTTCAACAAGTCTGTGAACAATTTCAGATACTTGCCAGATGATTAACTTCTGAAAGACAGTTGCAGAGTGGTTTAGCACTGTGTATGTAGAAGCTTTCAGGTTGCCGTGCAGAGGACTGTTGCACAGTAAATATAGCGGATTATATAGTGCCTTTTCACCTAAAATAAGCCATAGATTTCTCGCTCTGCTTTGTGGTGTTTTATTATATTTTGTGACAAATTTTGCATAAAATAACCAAAATAGACTATATTTGATTATCACTTTAGTGAAAATAAATCATATCTATGACAAAAATCTTGCGTAATTATACCTATATTTTGTTAAAAAACACTTTTTTCAATTGTTTTTTTCCGTATTCTCCTCTTTTATTGCTTATTGATGCTTTCTGTGGCATAATTCTATAGATGTATTGCGTAAGTTAGTTTTGGGTTGAGGAGTATTAAATATGAAAGACAGAAAAATGTCGTTTTATAACAGAATTGTGAAAAGAATGCTTGATATTATCTGTTCACTTGCAGCGATAATGTGTCTGTCAGTACTTTACCTTCCGATATGTGCCATAATAAAATGCACGAGCGAAGGTCCTGTTTTTTAGGCAGAAAAGAATAGGAAAAAACAAAAAATATTTCAATATTCTGAAATTCCGCACAATGAGAATTGATACTCCAAAGGATTGTCCTACACATCTTCTTAAAAATCCTGAACATTATATAACTAAGGTGGGTGCATTTTTAAGAAAGACAAGTCTTGACGAATTGCCTCAAATTTTTAATATTTTTAAGGGCGATATGTCGGTTATCGGTTCAAGACCTGCACTTTGGAATCAGGATGATTTGATTTCTGAAAGAGATGAGTACGGTATAAATGATTTAAAACCCGGCTTGACGGGTTGGGCGCAGATTAACGGCAGAGATGAGCTTCCTATCCCTGAAAAAGTTCAGATGGATAAGATTTATTGTGATAATGTCAGTTTTGTCTTTGATGTAAATGTCTTTTTATGACAGTTGTAAGTGTGTTTAAGCATGATGGTGTAGTTGAGGGCGGAACAGGAGCAATTGCAGATGAAGAATAATCGTAAAAAAGTTATGATTCTTACTAATCATTCTTATATGCTGTATCGTTTCAGAAAAGAATTGATTGAAGAACTTATGAAAAATTATGATGTTGTTCTTAGTATGCCTTTTGTAGGACATCACGAGGATTTTATCAATATGGGATTGCGTTGTATTGAAACTAAGATGGAGCGCAGAGGGGTTAATCCGATTCACGATTTTTTACTTATGAAATTTTATAAAAAATATTACAGGAAGAAAACCCTGATTTGGTAATTACATACTCTATCAAACCAAATGTTTACGGTGGATTGATGTGTGAAAAGTTAAATATTCCGTTTTATGCGAATGTTCAGGGATTAGGAACGGCGTTTCAAAAACCCGGACTTGCTCAGTTTGCGACAGTTCTTTATAAAACAGCCTTTAAAAAGGTAAAAACGGTATTTTTTGAAAATCAGGTTAATGCAGATGAATTTGTTGACAGAAAGATTATTTCTGTCGAGAAAGAAACTATTTTGAACGGCGCAGGAATCAATCTTGAAATTTATGAGTACAAGCTTACCTGAAAAGTGATCCGCCGCATTTTTTGTATCTTGGCAGAATCATGAAGGAAAAGGGCATGGATGAATTGTTTTCTGCGGCTGAGAAGCTTCACGATGACGGCTATAAATTTGTACTTGACTTGTAGGCTTTTTTAAAGATGAATACAAGGAAAGAGTTGAGCTACTTGAAAGTAAGGGCGTTGTAAAATTCCATGGATTTCAGGAAGAACCAAGACCTTACTATGCGACTGCCGATTGTGTTGTAATGCCGAGTTATCACGAGGGTATGAGTAATGTAAATCTCGAAGCCTCGGCAACAGGCAGACCTGTCATTACCACCGATATTCCGGGCTGCAGAGAGTCGGTGGAAAATGAATATACAGGCTGGCTTTGTGAACCTAAAAGCGTTGACAGCCTTTATGAAAAAATGAAAGCTTTTCTTGAAACAGATATTTCAAAACGAGAAGTTATGGGTAAATACGCCCGACAAAAAATGGTGGACGAATTTGATAAAAAAATCGTTGTAAACGATACAATAAAGGCTTTAAAACTTTAATTCTATAAAATGAAGGGTAATTGAATTTTATGTTAAGAATATTACATATTGTAACATACATGGGGCGTGGCGGTCTTGAAACTATGATTATGAATTATTACAGAAACATAGACCGTATTAAAATTCAATTTGATTTTCTTGTACATCGTCAGGAAAAGGCTGATTATGATGATGAGATATTATCTTTAGGCGGACATATTTATCATATGCCTATGCTGAATCCCTTTTCTAAGGCTTATTTTAATGCGCTTGATGACTTCTTTGATTATCATAAGTACGATATTGTGCATTCACATTTGGATTGCATGAGTGCATATCCTTTGAAAATTGCACAAAAACATGGCGTTAAGGTGAGAATTGCACATTCGCATTCAAAAAGTCAAGATAAAAATTTAAAGTATCCGATTAAGCTTCTTTCAAAACATTTAATTCCTAAGTACGCTACGCATCTTTTTTCTTGCGGTAAAGAGGCAGGAGATTGGATGTTTGGCGGAAATGCATATACTGTCTTAAATAATGCAATTGACGCTGAAAAATATCGGTATGACTGTCAAATAAGAAATCAAGTGCGTGACGAACTGAAAATCAGTAAATCTGATTTTGTAATCGGACATGTCGGAAGATTTAATCCACCCAAAAATCATTCGTTTTTGATTGATGTTTTTAAGAGTGTACATGATAAAAACAGAAATTCCAAACTGCTTCTTGTAGGAACAGGTAACGGACAGAGTAATATAAGAGAAAAAAGTTGATAATCTTGGTTTATCGGATTCTGTGATTTTTTAGGGAACAGGGGAGATGTGAATAGAATACTACAGGCAATGGATGTCTTTTTGTTTCCGTCTTTGTATGAAGGATTGCCACTTTCAATAATAGAAGCGCAGGCTGCAGGATTGCCGTGTATCATTTCTGATAGTGTTCCATCTGAATGCAGAGTTACAGACCTTGCTGAGTCGTTAGATTTGAACTTGCCGATTGATGAGTGGGCGGATGTTGTCTTAGAAAAACAAAGTACGATTAGAAAAAACACGATAGATGATATAAAAAAATCAGGTTTTGATGTTAAACAGAATGTTGTAAAACTTGAAGAATTTTATTTAAATTCGGTTGAGGAATAATAGTTATGCAGACTTTAACAGTATTTACACCTGCTTATAATAGGGCGCATACAATAGGTCGTACATATAAATCTTTGTGTTCCCAAAAATGCAAGGATTTCGTGTGGCTTATAGTTGATGACGGTTCAACTGATTTATCTGCTAAAATTATTGATGATTATGCCGATTTGTATAGAGATGTAATCAAGATTTTACATATCAAAAACAGCGGTGTGTCGGTTGCGAGAATGAAAGGTGTTTTGGCGGCTAAGGGCGATTGGATAGGTTTTACTGACGGTGATGATGTGATAGACCTGATATGTATGAGAGATTGTTTGATAATGCCCAAAAATATAATGCTGACATATCACATTGCGGTTATCAGATGGTCTTTTCTGACGGTAGAATAAATTATTTTCATAATACCGATAAAATTAGAATACAGGATAAAGACACGGGTGTAAAAGATTTACTTGACGGTTCAATAGTAGAGCCAGGGCTATGTAATAAACTTTATAAATCTTCGCTTTTTAGCGACTTTTTTGATAAAGTAGACTTGAATATAAAAATCAATGAGGATTTATTGTGGAATTATTATTTATTTTTAAAATCCAAAAAATCGGTTTTTGAAGATTTTTTGCCCGTATCACTATATTGTTCGTATGACTTCCGCATCAAGACAAAAGTTGAATAAAAATTTAATATTTGATCCAATAAAAGTAAAAAAAATAATTCTTGACAGCATTAATGTTAACTTAAAAGAAAAAGGTGAAGCTGCTTATTTGAGCACATGTATAAATGTTTATTCAACTATTGCGTGTGCTGATAAAGATATAAGAAAAAACTTTTTTTAATGAAAAGAAGACAGTTAGGCATATTATTGTCAATAAGAAGAATAAAATCTCTCTTTTGAGCAAGAAAACAAGATTTCTTGGAAATGTAATTACTTATTTGCCTTTTTTATTTGATCCAATGTATAGATTTTATTCAAAGCATTTTCAGAAAAAATTGTATGAATAGGTGAAGTTTATTATGAACCCGCTGATAAGTGTAATAGTTCCGATTTATAATGTTGAAAAATACCTTGCAAGATGTGTTGACAGCATTGTAAATCAGATATATAAAAATCTTGAAATAATCCTTGTTGATGACGGTTCACCTGACCGTTGTCCTCAGATGTGTGATGATTATGCCGAAAAAGACAGCCGAATTAAGGTTGTTCATAAAAAAAACGGTGGACTTTCCGATGCCAGAAATGCAGGAATGGCTGTTGCAACAGGCGAGTATATCAGCTTTATTGACAGCGATGACTATGTGTCTGATGACTTTTTTGAATGTCTGTTGGATGTTATGAACAAAGAAAACAGCGATATTGCTGAGTGCAGTGTTGTAAAATTCTATGAGGATAACCGTTTTGATGAATTTAGCGATGATTTATCGGTAAAAACATACGATACTCAGGACGCAATGTCTGCGTTGATTGCGGAAAATCCGTTTCATCAGCATGTCTGGAACAAGCTTTACAAAACAAAACTTGTCAAAGATATTCCGTATGCTGTCGGTAAGCTGAATGAGGATGAATTCTGGACTTATCGGGTATTTGGCAGAGCAAACAAGGTTGCAAGGCTCAATAAACTATGTATTATTATTTTCAGAGAAGCAGTAGCATTATGGGTGTTGGCTATAATATTCGCAGATTAGATGCACTTGAAGGCAAGGCTAACCGGCAAAAATATATTGAGAACAATTTTCCCGACCTCAGTACGCAAGCAAAGATTGATTTGTATGGTTCATGTATGTTTGCTTATCAGTCTGTGTTGAAATTTATGTCAGGAGCAGATAAGAAAAAGGCTATCAGCATAATAAAAAAGTATAAAAAGAATTGTAATTTGTCTTTTGATGAAATAAATACAATAAAAGACAGTTCTAAAAAATATTTTATGCTTGCAAAGTTTAATTTTTGTCTTTGCTGTAAGATAAAATCAGTTTTTAAAATTGGATTTTAATGAGGTTTTTATGAAAACAGTATTGTATATGCATGGCGGAAGTGGAAATCACGGATGTGAGGCACTTGTCAGGACTACAACTAAAATTGCAAAAGATGCAACCGGTTCAGACGTAATTCTTTGGTCGCAAAATGTGTCAGAGGATTACAAGTATGGTGTTTCAAGGGTTGTTGACGAAATCGTTGCAACTGATGAGGTGAACAAGAAAAGTCTTTCATTTTTGTGGTCATATTTTAAATTTAAAATCTTAAAAAAAGCGATGCTTTACATAAATTGTTTATAAAAAAGCTTTTCAAGGATTCTGTCGCAATTTCAATAGGCGGTGACAATTATTGCTATCCGTGGTCTGCTAAACAGGGAGTTGGGCTTGACAAAGAGATAAGACAGTATTGCAGAAAGAATGTGTTCTGGGGTTGTTCAATTGAAGATAAATTTATGACTCCCGAAGTTGTTGAAGATTTGAAAGGTTTTGACTTAATCACCGTTAGAGAATCGCTTTCTTATGAGGTGCTGAAGAATTACGGCATTTCCGCTGTTCAGGTTGCAGATCCCGCATTTTTGCTTAATAAAAAAGAACTTCCGCTTCCAAAAGGATTTGTTGAAGAAAATACTGTTGGTATCAATGTCAGTCCGCTGATTAACGATTACGAGAACGGTGACAGTATTGCATTTAACAACTATGTAAAGTTGATTGAGTACATTTTGTCCGAAACCGATATGAGTATCTGTTTGATTCCCCATGTTGTGTGGGAGTACAATAACGATAGAAAACCTCTTAATTCTTTGTATCAGAAATTTAAAGATACAAACAGAGTGATTTTGCTTGAAGATCACAATTGTGAAGAATTAAAAGGCTTTATCAGCAGATGTAGGTTTTTCGTAGGTGCAAGAACACACGCAACTATTGCGGCGTATTCAACTTGTGTTCCGACTCTTGTAGTAGGTTATTCAATCAAGTCAAGAGGTATTGCAACAGATTTATTCGGTACATGCGAAAACTATGTTGTTTCTGTCCAGAATATGAAAAATGATTCTGAGCTTACAGATGCTTTTAAATACATTTTTGATAATGAAAGCCAAATAAAAAATACTTTGAACGATATAATTCCTAAATACAAGAAAAAGGCAGGCATTGCAGTCGGTGAACTTAGAAATTTAAAATAACCTTTTATTGTATTTTATATTTGAGGGAATATTTATTTTGAAAGGATAAACACGATGATTTCAATTAACGACAAAGCTAATTGTACCGGATGTGGCGCTTGTTATAGCATCTGTCCTAAAAAAGCAATAACTTTGAAAGAAGACTTTTCGGGTTTTAAGTATCCGACTGTTAATGTTGACAAATGTGTTAATTGTAACCTTTGTGAGAAAGTATGCCCTGAAATAAACACGGTGTGTACAGATAATAGCTATGCTGAACCGATTGTTAAAGCTGCATGGAATTTGGATAATGATATAAGAGTAAAGAGTACATCAGGTGGAGTCTTTTCAGCAATAGCTGAAAAATTTATTTCAAATGGCGGTTATATAGTGGCAGCTGAGTTTGTTGAAAATTTTAGAATTCAGCACACGATAATTTCTGATAAAAAAGATATAAATAAACTCAGACAAACCAAATATGCACAAAGTGAGTTGTCTGATTTATTTGTTAAAATAAAAAAGTTACTTTATGAAGATAATTATGTTATGTTTGTAGGTACACCATGTCAGGTTGCCGGTTTAAAAAAAATTTTTACTAAAAGATTATGAGAAACTTTTGACAATTGATTTGGTTTGTAGAGGAGTAATTAGTCAAAAAGTATATATAGACTATCTTAAATCAGTTGAAAGACATACCAAATCAAAAATTACAGAAGTTCAGTTTAGAAATAAAGATTTAGGATGGAATAGTTCAACAACTAAGATTTCTCTTGAAGATGGATCATTTTATCGAAAAGAACGATGGCTTGATGAGTATATGATTGGTTATTTAAAACATAATCTATATTTAAGGCCTTGTTGCTATGAGTGCAATTTTAAGAAAATGCCCCGTGTTTCAGATATTTCATTGGGTGATTATTGGGGATTTGACAAGTATTATAATGTTTCTGATGACAATGGTGTTTCGGTAGTGCTATTGAACTCCTCCAAAGGGCAAAGTTTTTTTGAAAAAAATCAGTGATAAGTTATTTTCTATGGACACACCTTTAGAACAAATTATTAAGGAGAATCCGTGCTTAGTAACTCCTGTTGCCAAAGGAATACAGTGATGTTTTTTATAAAAAATTCGGTAAAACAGATTTTATTGATTTAATTCATAAAATTGATGAAAAAGATTATTATAAAAAACTTAACTTCAAGAAAAGGTTTATTACATTTTAAGGGAAAAGATAAAGTTATGGCATTAAATCAAAGAAAAGCTGGGGTAATGTTATCTTATATCCAGCTAGGATTATCTACATTGGTAGGAATACTCTATACCCCAATAATGCTCAGAATTCTCGGGCAAAGTGAGTATGGACTTTTTGGTACTGCAAATTCACTTACTTCATGTCTTTCGTTATTGTCATTCGGTGTAACCGGTGCATATATGAAATTTGTTATGGGGTACAGAGCAACGGGCGATAAAGAAGGCGAGAAAAGACTGAACGGAACATTTATATTGTTGTTTTCGTTATTTTCGTTGCTTGTAGTTATTGTTGGTGCTGCTTTATTGTTCTTTTCAGATTCAATTTATGATAAGAGCCTTACCGCATATGAATTAGTTCAGATCAAGTGGATAATGCTGCTTACAATAATTAACACGGTATTCACTTTTCTGTTCATACCGGTTATGATGTTTATTCAATCATATGAAAAATATCTATTCTTACGAATAATAGCTCTCATAACTACCATTCTTAACCCCATAATGAACCTGATTGTTATTTCTTTTATTCCAAAAGCTGTTTCAATTTCAGTTATAGGACTTGTAATTGCGTTGCTCACATATCTGGCTTACTTGATTTATGCATATAAGAAGCTTGAAATGAGATTTTCTTTCAGACACCTCAAACTGAGTGTATTCAAGTCAATATTTATTTTTTCAAGTTTTCTGATGTTAAACCAAATAACAGATTTGATAACTAATAATACAGACAGATTAGTGTTGGGCATCACTTCAGGCACAGTTGCGGTTGCAATCTATACCGTAGGTGCTAACTTGAGTACATATCTTTACAGCAGCAGCACATACATTTCGAGTGTTTTTGCTCCTTCAATTAACAAAATAGTTGCAAATGCCAAAGTTAACAATGTATCTCCTGATTATGAACTTAATCAGCTTTTTATTAAGGTTGGCAGAGTTCAGTTTCTTATTCTAACACTGATAATTGTTGGTTTTTCTACCCTTGGACAACAGTTCATTGCATTGTGGGCAGGAGAAAATTATGAATATGCGTTTTGGATTGCGTTATTGTTGATGCTTGCTCCTTATGTTCCCCTTATGCAAAATATTGGTCTCGAAATTCAAAAGGCAAAGAATCTTCATAAAGCAAGATCAATAGTGTATTTCTTAATTAGCTTGCTCAATGCCGGATTGACAATTCCTGCAGCAATATATTTTTCTCAGCCATGTTTCGATCCGGGACTTGGAGGAATTGCAGCAGCTGCTGCAACATTTCTTTCTATGGTCTTGGGACAGGTTGTGTTTATGAATATTTATTATCAGAATAAAGTTGGTGTTAATGTACTTGTTTTCTGGAAAAACATTTTGAAAATGTTGCCCGGTGTACTGATTCCCTTTTCATTGGGTGTGATATTTAATATATTTGTAAAGTCGTATAATTGGTATATTTTTTTGAGTGAAGTTATTGCAGTTGCTGTGGTATACTGCATTTCGGTGTACTTTTTGAGCATGAATCAATATGAGAAAAAATTTATTTACTTCACCGTTCAGAAAAGTTAATTTCAAAGTTAATGAAAAATAAGAAAGGTGTATGATATGGGTAACAGCAAAAACATAACAACTTCAAACAGATTGATTCATTATGATCTTATGCGTGTACTTGTATGCTTTTGTGTAATCGTTATCCATATAGGTATTTGCGATGACAACCCAACCAACGGTGCGTTTAGTATAGATAGTTCATTTTCCTCGTTGTATTCTATTGTAGCAAGATGGACAGTTCCATGTTTCCTAATGGTAAGCGGTGTGATGTTTCTTGATAAAAACAAGGATATTCCAATAAAAAAAGCTATATGTTAAGCATATTTTCAGACTTGCAGTGTCTTATGCGTTTTGGTCATGCATTTATGCATTATACAACTCTTTCTATGATGCAGGCGATTCTTTTATTGAAAAATTCAAGTATTTTGCGAGCTACTGCCTGTCAGGGGAATTACATACATGGTATATTCTCGTTACAATAGGGATTTATATGACATTGCCGATTATCAAGCATCTTATAAATACGCTTGATGAGAAAAAACTCAGGTACTGGATTTTGATGATGTTCATATTTTTCTCAATAGTTCCGTTTGTTTCTAGCCTTTCTATACCGATGTTCCCGGGATATGTGGCATACATAAACAAGTATATGGAATTGTATTTTTTTGCAGGTTATATGTTTTATTTTGTAATGGGGTATTACCTTTTTTCACGCGATATTTCTGCAAAATCAAAAAGTGTATCTATTCATTGTCTGTAGTAGGCTTTGTTTATTCAGTCATTGTTTTGTGTCTTTTGAATCCATTGTTTGGATTCAAAATCGGTGTTCTGGGGTATTCAAACCCTAATATTTTATTTATGAGTATGGGTGTATTCCTATTTTTTACAGATGTTGTTTCAAAGCATAAATTCAGTAACAAATTCAAAAGAGTAATCACTTCATTGTCGGGGCTTACATACGGAATATATTTAATCCATGTGCTGATTTTAAAAGTGTTACACAATATGGGAGTTTCACTTTCATTTTGTGCTAAATCCGTTTCAATACTGATTGTTTCGTTGATTACATTTATTTTCGCAGCAATTATAGTTTATATTATGAAAAAGGTTCCGCTTGTTGGTAAATATCTATGTTAATGAGAGTGAATTGTAATGAAAGAAAAACCGCTTATTTCGGTAATTATACCGGTATATAATGTTGAAAAATATATCAGAGAATGTCTTGATTCAATTGTAAATCAAACCTACAAGAACTTACAGATTATTCTTGTAGATGACGGCTCAACTGACAATTCGGGCAAAATTTGTGATGAATTCGCAAAGAAAGACAGTCGTATTACAGTTGTTCATCAAGAGAATCAGGGTGCAGGTGCCGCTAAAAACACAGGTCTTGAATTGATTGAAGGTGAATACTTTTCAATAATTGACAGTGATGATTATATAGATTTGTCGATGTACGAAAAAATGGTTTCTTTGATGAAACAATATAATTCTGATATTGTGCAATGTTTATTTAAGCAGGTGTATGTAAATAAAATTATCATGAGGCAGTATTCCACTCTCAAAAATCGTGCACAGTGTTAACCCGGCAAAAATATTTGCAACACTTTTTATCTGATTGGAAGTTTGCTATTTTTGCAACGAAAATTTTTAAAACATCCTTGCTTGGTGGTGTCAGATTTCCAGTAGGCAGAAAAATTGATGATGAGTTTTTACATATAAGCTTGTATGTAATGCAAAAAGGATTGTAAATACTACAGAGCCCTTTTATTTTTACAGAATGAGAAAATCAAGCGTTATGAATAATAATGCGAAAAATAGATTGATTTACGATCGAATAGATTGTTTTGTTGAGAGATATGAATATGTAAGTAGTAGATTTCCGAAACTTCGAAAGACATATTACAATAAATTGTCCGATTCACTGCTTTTGTATAAGTCAAAGTTAGGTACAGATGATGATAAATTAAAGGGTTTGTTTTTTAAATATCCATATAAACGACCTAGTGTAATCACTAAAATATTTAATAGATTTAGCAGACAAAAAAATTATGAACCACCTATAGATACTAAAAACTGTCTTTTATTTGATTGAGTTAGCTATGAAATTATCCGAATATTACAATATAATCAGAAATAAAGTTATGATTAAAAAGGTGCAGGGCAAAGTGTACTTGTCTGATATTTCGCTTATATCTATGAATTGTATCGGCGGAACTTTTTATCATGATATGAATTGCAAATTCTTAACCCCTACGGTAAATCTCTTTTTTACAGCAAGCGATTTTATTAAATTTGTAAATAATCTTGATTATTATTTATCTTTTACACCTGTAGTTGAAATGGGTGAGAAGTATCCGATTGGAACACTTGATGACATAAAGATATTTTTTATGCACTATGATTCGTGTGAAGATGCTTTACAAAAATGGGAAGATAGAAAGAAAAGGGTTAATCCCAAAAAAATATTTGTAATTATGGTTGAACAGAATGGGTTCTCAAAAGAGGACTTCGAAAATTTCAAAAAAATTAAATATCCGAAGATTCTCTTTGTAAATAACAAAGTGTATGAATGTGAAGACTCGGTTTATTTTTCTCAATACGAGAATTGTGAGTATCTGCCGGATATAATACAGGGCAGGCGTTATTACAAAGACGGAATTCTAATCAAAGCAATCAGGAAAGCGTTTGAGTGATCATGGATAAAATAAGTATAGTTGTAGCAGTTTATAATGCTGAGAAAACGCTGAAAAAATGCGTGGATTCTCTCATTGGACAAACTTTAAAAAATACGGAAATAATTCTGGTAAACGATTGTTCAAAAGACAATAGCAGCAGTATATGTAAACAGTATGAGTCAGAATATTCTAATGTAATTGCTATAGATAATCCTTATAATGTAGGCGTTTCTGCAACACGAAATAATGGGATTGAAAAAGCAAAGGGAGAATTACATTTGTTTTGTAGACAGTGATGACTATGTTGAACCCGATTACCTTGAACAATTGTTGAATAATTTTAAAAAGTATAATACAGTGCCAATTTGTGGATTTATATATCACGATGAGGTTAATCATTGCAAACCTGTTAAATATTCTTGGAGCGGCGGAGAAGAAAAGGTAAGTCTGGGCGACGCCTTTAAGCTTAATGCAGAGCTTTACCTTACCGCATTGTGGAATAAACTGTTTGATATGCAGATTATTGAAAAGTTCAATGTCCGGTTTGACGAGAATTTGTCGATGGGTGAGGACTTAAGATTTTCAGTAGAATATTTTGAAAAATCTGATACAGAGTTTGTTTATGCTTTTTCTGCGCATCTGTATCATTATACAAAATTATCAGAAAATACGCTTATGTCAGATTTTGCAAGAGGTAATGCTGAAGATGGAATCAAAAGTTTAAAAATGATTTACGATTTAGCTGTAAAATACAATTCGGATGCTGAACTTGAATATAATAAAGCTGTTAAAAATTTAAAAGATAATTATATCTATTTCCTTGTTAGAGATAAAAAATACAGTTGGAAACAACAGCTTAAAAAATAAGAGAATTTTCTGAAAAATATACATTGTTGACTTTTTTTGTTGATAAATTAAAAGCTGTAAGAGAAAAATTTGTTTAATTTATTCTTGGAGGAATTGACTGCAATGCCTACACTAAGAGAAATACAGTTATTTGAATTGCAGATGTTAAAAAATGTAGTAAAAGTATGTGATGACAATAATATTACATACATACTTTCATCAGGTACTTTGCTTGGAGCTGTAAGACACGGTGGATTCATTCCGTGGGATGACGATATTGATATATATATGCCACTTTCGGATTATAAAAAGTTTTTGAAAATAGCACAGCGTGAGTTGGGCGAAAAGTATTTTGTCCAAAACTACAAAACAGATAAGAATTATTCTGAAATGTGGACTCAGATAAGAGCAAACGGAACTACATCTATGCCTGTTAAGGCTTACAAATTTGATATTCATTATGGCATGTGTATGGATATTTTTCCGGCAGTGGGAGTAAGTGATGCTCCAAAAAAGAAATTAAAACAAAAAAAGGCTTTGAGTTTGAACAGATTGTTACTTCATGATGTCTATGCCAAAGCTCTTAATGAACCGATGAATTATAACTCAAGTTAATTTATGCCATTCCAAGGTGTATAAGAAGAATGATTTGTAAAATCAACGAACATAGAATTATGCTCGATCCGATGAAATATAATCAATGGGCTGCTGTATGGTATTCAATGGAGGTTTCGGTAATACAGCCAAAAAAAATTCTTGAAAAATTCACAAAGATAAAATTTGAAGATGAATATTTTAATACATTTGATGATTATGATTTGTATTTAAAAAATGTGTATGGCGATTATATGACGCCACCTCCTGAGAATAAAAGAGGTGGACATACCGATGAATTAGGAAATATTATTTTTGATTTGCATAAGGATTACAGCGAATACAAAAAAGAATTGTCAGAAAAGTATGACCAAAATGAAAAAATATAAGGTCGGTTTTACAATGGGTGAGTATATCTAAATATAAAAAGGGAGAAATGCAAGTTTATTTATTAGACAAAAATTCATGGACCGGTAAAAATGCCGCAGATAATGATTTTGATTTTGTAAAATGGTTGAATTCGTAAGCTTATTGAAATGCACAAGCCCATAAATACTTGGACTTGTGCATATTTTTTTACTTTTTCTTCTTTTTTCAATTCATTTTTAAAGCATTTTTTTATCGAATGAGGGGTTGAAGGCGTAGAAGTTCTTTTCGTTGAGTTTATCGGTTAAGAGGCGGAGATTTTCGCCGAAGCGTTGGTAGTGGACAACCTCACGGGCACGCAGAAAGCGAATCGGATCTTTTACATCGTAGTCATCGCAGAATCTGAGGATGTTATCGTAGGTTGTTCGGGCTTTTTGCTCAGCCGCCATACTTTCGTGCAGGTCGGTTATCGGATCGCCTTTAACCTGCATTGATGCAGCTGTATAGGGAAAACCTGCTGCCGCCTGTGGGAAAATTCCGGTTGTGTGGTCAACAAAATAGTCACCGAATCCCTGTTCCTTGATTTCATCCTCGGTGAGGTCTTTCGTCAGCTGATATACTATTGCACCGATCATTTCAAGATGATTAAGTTCTTCTGTGCCTATGTCGGTGAGAGTGCCCTTGAGTTCTGGCAAGGGCATTGCAAATCGTTGACTCAGATATCGCAATGACGCACCCAACTCACCGTCCGGACCGCCGTATGGCAGAATGTTACTTATTTTGATTGAGAAATATGTTGAGGTGAGAGGCTTTGCGGTCAAATATTATTCTTTTTGTAATTATGGATAGTAAGTCGTTTTGCGTTTTTAAGGGATAAATTTCTTTAATCGAGAAAGCATCATGAATTAAATTGTTCTTTATAAGAATATTGATTGCTTTAATTACAACTTTTTCTATCTTTCAATTCTTACGCTGTGCGATGAATGGCAGTAGCCGTGAATGTAGGCGGAGCATTGGAGAAAATTATTTTTAATCGTAACGAGGGTTGAATTACAGTTTGAACACTTGACAAGATTTTGAATAAGATGTCTAATTTCGGTTTGTTTATGAGAATGTTCTTTGCCTATTATTCTTTGCAAGAATAATATTTGCTTTGCCTGCTCAAAAATTACTTCATCAACAATCGGTTCGTGAATGCCGTCTGAAATTATCAGGTTATCGTTATAGAAATCTCTGCCTGTTTTGCAGATTGGATTCCACCTGATTTTGCCGATATAAACGGGATTTTGCAAAATGTATTCAACGGCACGGCAATCCCAGAGGTTGCCCTTGGCGGTTTTGATTTCTGACGAATTTAAGTTATCACAAATCATATTTATATCTTTATTATTCAAAAAATCGGCAAAAATTTTACTGACAATTCGGGCTTTTTCGGCGTCAACCACAAGCTTCCGTCTGTCACTTTATAGCCAAAGGGTGCAATGCTGACGATGCCGCCACGCTCGGCTTTTTCGGTCATTCCTCGCCTTACCTCACCCGAAAGCCGAATCGAATAGTATTCGTCCGACCATTCGATAATGCGTTCAATCAGCTTTCCGAAGGGACCGTCATCAACGGGTTCGGACACGCTGATGACTTCAATACCGTTTTTTCTCAATAGCGATTTATAGAAAATGCTTTCCTCCTGATTGCGGGCGAATCGTGAAAATTTCCAGACAAGTACGGCTGAAAACAGGGGAGGCTTTTGCTTTGCAAGGCTTATCATTCGGTTAAATTCAGGCCGCTTGTCGGCATATCTTCCCGAAATTCCGTTGTCACGAAAAATGAAATCCTCATCAATCAGATAGCCTTTTTCATCTGCAAATTTTCTGATGATTTTCAGCTGACTTGACGGTGAAAGCTCAGTTTGATTTTCGGTTGACACCCTTATGTATGCCGCCGCAAAGTGATTTTTATTGTAATTTCCCGACAAATTAATCACCTCTTTAAAGAATAATTCTTTTATGCAATAATATGCCTGCGATTGGAAGAAAATTCTTCGGCAAATTTCTCGAAAACACTTTACTTTGCTAACGCGCTAATGTATAATATACAGAGATTGTTTTGCAAGGTGATTTGCAGAACATAGGTAGAGAGTATATCAGATTACGGAGGAATAATTATGAAAAAGAAAAAGTTACTTTCTGTACTTCTTGCAGGTGCAATGTCAGCGTCAATTTTTGTAGGTTGCGGTTCTTCTGCAACGGACTGGGATTATATCTCAAACAAGGGAGAGCTTGTTATCGGTGTTACATATTTTGAGCCGATGAACTACCTTGATGCAGACGGCAAGCTTACAGGTTTTGAAACTGAGTTTGCAGAGGCAGTTTGCGAGAAAATGGGCGTTACTCCAAAGTTCCAGAAAATTGACTGGGATTCAAAAGAGGTTGAGCTTAACTCAAAGACAATCGACTGCATCTGGAACGGCCTTACAATTGATGACGACAGAAAGACAACAATGGATATTTCAACTCCTTATATGGAAAACAAGCAGGTTATGGTTGCAAAATCTGATGTTGCGGACAAAATCAAGTCAGCAGATGACCTCAAGGATAAGACAGTAGTTGCAGAGAAGAAGTCAGCAGGTGAAACTGTTGCTCAGACAGACGAGTTCTTCTCAAGTGCAAAGTATGTTTCAGTTGACGCACAGGCTAAGGCTCTTCTCGAGGTTAAGTCAGGCACAGCAGATGTTGCGGTTATCGACTATGTAATGTCAATCGGTACACTCAAGAGCGGTTCTGACTACGCTGACCTCAAGGTTGTTGACGGCAAGGACTTTTCACCTGAGCAGTACGGTATTGCACTTCGTAAGGACAGCCCCGAAACACTCAAAAAGCTTAACGATGCTATTCAGGCAGTTGCCGATGACGGCACACTTGATAAGATTGCAGAGAAGTACAGCCTTCAGGATCTTCTTCTTGTAAAAAAGAAATAATTTAATTAAAATAAGCTTGTACATACAGGGCGGACTATGTTCGCCCGTTGTGCTTTTTATTGATTATAAATTTACAGGTTCAAATTTGTAAGCCTTTTGATATATTCAAAACTGAAAATACTTGGATAGAGTGGTATATAAAATGGATCAATTTTTTAATGTAAGCGGTCAGTTGCTTGAGGGATTCGGCGAAAACTGTATAATTTTCATTGTAACCCTGCTTGCGGCAATTCCGCTCGGACTTATTATCTCAATGGGTTCAATGTCAAAATTCAAGCCGTTAAAATGGCTGACAAAAACATTTGTGTGGATAATCAGAGGTACTCCGCTGATGCTCCAGCTTTTCGTAGTGTTCTATGTTCCGCCGCTTGTGTCAAACGGCAGTGTGACATTTGCACGAATGAATGCCGCACTTATCGCATTTATAATCAATTATGCCGCATATTTTTCTGAAATCTTCCGTGGCGGTATCGAGTCTGTTCCAAAGGGTCAGTACGAGGCAGGTCAGGTGCTCGGCATGACAAAGGGTCAGATTTTCTTTAAGGTTGTGCTTTTGCAGGTTATAAAGAAAATTACTGCACCCATGGGCAACGAAATTATTACTCTTGTAAAGGATACCTCGCTTTCAAGCGTTATAGCAATTCCGGAAATTCTTATGAGAGCAAAGGACTTCTCAATGCAGGGACTCATCTGGCCGCTTTTCTATTCGGCAGTATTCTTCCTCGCATTCTGCGGAATCCTTACCTTGCTTTTCTCATTTATCGAGAAAAAGCTTGATTACTACAAGGGTTAAGGGGGAAAGGTTATGTCTTTGTTAAATGTTGAAAACATCCGTAAAAGCTACGGCAAAACAGAGGTTTTGAAAGATATCAGCTTTTCTCTTAAAAAGGGCGAGGTGCTTGCGATTATCGGCTCATCTGGTTCGGGCAAGACTACGCTGTTAAGATGTCTTAATTTTCTTGAAACTCCGGGCAACGGCAAGATTTCCGTTAATGACAAGGTGCTTTTTGACAGCAATGACAGCTCTGCAAAGAGCGACAGCGAAATCAGAAAAAGACGACTTCATTTCGGACTTGTGTTCCAGTCATTTAACCTGTTTCCGCAATATACGGTTATCGAGAATATTATGCTTGCTCCAAAGCTTGCCGCAAAAGAGCAGATAAAGCAGACAGGCGAATATATGGGCGCAAAAAGCTATAAAGAGGCTCTTGAAATTATCAAGAGCAATGCAAAGTCTTTGCTTGAAATGGTAGGCCTTTCCGAAAAGAGCGAGTCATATCCCTGTAACCTCAGCGGCGGTCAGCAACAGCGTGTTGCAATTGCAAGAGCGCTTGCACTCAATCCCGATGTGCTCTGCTTTGACGAGCCTACCTCCGCACTTGATCCCGAACTCACGGGTGAGGTGCTTAATGTTATCCGCAGTCTTAAAACCTCCGACAGCACAATGATTGTTGTAACTCACGAGATTGAGTTTGCAAGAGATGTTGCCGACAAGATCATTTTTATGGCTGACGGTGTAATCGCCGAAGAAGGCACTCCCGAACAGGTAATCAACAATCCGCAAAATCCAAGAACCCAGGCATTTTTGTCAAGGTTCAACTGATAACTGAATATTAGGTGATGAAAGCACTCGAAAGGGTGCTTTTTTACATATTTTTACAAATAACCTTGAAAAGTTTATGCCATTGTGCTATAATAATCGTGTCATTTACTGACAAAGGCACAAAGCCTGAAAAAATGAGAAATCCCGATAGGGAAAACGGAGGAAAAACAAATGAAAAGAATTTTCACAATCAGCGTTGCGGCTGTTATGGCACTTCTTATGGTGCTTTCACTTACAGCTTGCGGTAATTCAACACTCGGCTATTACAAGCTTACAAGTGCAGAAGCAAGCGGTATGAGCTTTGACAGCAGTACTCTTGCCGCTGTCGGTATGGACAAAGGCTACATTCTTCTTAAAGAAGACGGCAAGGCTAAGCTTTCTGCAGCCGGTCAGGAGCAGGAACTCACATACGATGACAAGAACTTTACAGCAGGGAGCGAGAGCATTCCATACACACTCAAAGACGGTGTTATTACAATGGAAAAAGACGGCACAAAGCTCGTTTTCACATTTGACGCTAATTTCAAGCCCGAATCTTCTGCTTCAGAATCATCAAAGTAATAAAACTTAACGGTGCAAAAATTTCGGCAGTCCAAATCGGACTGCCGTTTTTGTATATCCAACCAAAAAACAAGGGCAGCGGAATTCCGTTGCCCTCAATTTTTATAAGATTTTATCAGTCTGAAAGACACTCGTCAAGTGCATCAACAATTGCGTGCCTGTCCATATGCTGACCGATGAATACAGCTTGATTTCTCTGTCGCCGTATTTTTCGTCCCACTTTTCAGCCATATCGGGATACTCTGCAAGATAGAGCTTCTGCTGTTTCTTTGGAAATGCGGCAAGCCACTTGCCCTGTTCCGTAGCAGTAATCTGAACGCCTGCCTGCTCGAATACATAAACATCTTCTCTCTTGTCATCAAACCAGAGAACACCCTTTGCACGGACTACACTCTTTGGCCAGTTCTCAACAAACTGCTGGAGCTTGTCCTGATTGAAAGGACGAATGCGGTGGTAAACAAATGAACCGATGCCGTATTCTTCTTCGCCGTCCTCATGATCGTGGTCGTGGTGACAGCAATGGCCGTGTTCGTGGTCGCAATGAGAGTGGTCAAGGCCGTCCTCATCATGGTCATGATCGTGATGCTCGTGTTCGTCATGGTCTTCATCGTGGTGGTGATGGTGTGATGATGACCGTGACGGTCTGTATCCTCGTCATCTTCATCCTTATCATAAATCTGAGCCCAACCTGCGGATGCGGCTGTTTCTTCAAAATTAAAGCACTTTGTATCGAGAATATCCTTAACTTCAACCTTGCCGAACTGTGATTCAATAATTCGTGCCTTTGGCTGAAGCGTCTTAATCATAGCCTTAACTCTCTTGAGCTGTTCCTCTGTTACCTTGTCAACCTTGTTGAGGATGATTGTTGAACAGAACTCAATCTGCTGGATAAGAAGGCTTTCAACATCCTCTTCGTCAACATCTTCCTTGAGAAGATCATCACCGCAGCCGAATTCCGTTGCCATACGGAGTGCGTCAACAACTGTAACAATGTTGTCAAGACGGACAAGCTCGGGAATATTGTTTTCCTTATCGCCCTCAAGAACTGAGATTGACTGTGCAATCGGAAGTGGTTCGCAAATACCGCTCGCCTCAATGAGAATGTAATCAAACTTGCCTGACTTTACAAGGTCTGTAATCTGGTTGATAAGGTCAACGCTCAAAGTACAGCAAATACAGCCGTTTGTAAGCGGAACAAGGTTTGTATCTTTCTGAGTAACAACGCCTGCCTTTTGAATAAGCTCTGCGTCAATATTTACTTCACCGATATCGTTTACGATAACGGCACACTTGTAGCCCTCCTGATTGCCGAGGACATGGTTGATAAGAGTAGTTTTGCCTGCACCGAGATAACCTGTAAGAAGCGTTACGGGAACAGGAAGCTTAATGTTAGCCATATATTTCATTTCCTTTCGTTGAATTGTGCTTATTAATGCGGATTACCGCCGTCCTTAAATATAACACTTTGCAAAATTATTGTCAATACAAAGTACGGAGTGCGGTCAATCCGAATAGCTGATTATTGCTGTACATTTTGTGTTTTTTGTATAATCACCTTTTATTTATTTCGGTTTTATGTTACAATAGTCAAAAGTAATTTTACGGAGATAGATTATGATTGTACTTGCATCTGCTTCACCACGAAGAAAAGAGCTTTTAAGTTTTATAACAACCGATTTTAAAATTGTTCCCGCAGACATTGCCGAAACGGTTGAGAACAATGTTCCGCTTGAAAAGCGTCCCGAATATCTTGCCGTCAAAAAGGCATTGCATATTTCAAAAAACGGTTATGAAAATGACATTGTAATCGGTTGTGACACGGGAGTTTTTGTTGACGGCAAAATGCTCGGCAAACCTAAGAACAGGAAGATGCCGAGAATATGTTAAAACTGCTTTCGGGCAGACAGCACAAGGTTATCACGGGTTGTTGTACCGTCAAAAACGGTGTTGCAAAATCATTTTCCAATGTAACGCTTGTTGAATTTTTTGAACTTTCCGATTTGGAAATAGAGGAGTACATTGCAACGGGCGAGCCTTTTGACAAGGCAGGTGCATACGGAATACAGGGCAAAGGTTCTCTGCTTGTAAAGAAGATTGACGGCGACTATTTTAATGTTGTCGGACTTCCCGTAAGTGAATTAAACAGGATTTTGAAAAAGGAGTATTCATATGAATGATAATATAAATAAAACAGTCAATGAAATTCTCGAAAGCTATTCAAAGCATGAACAAACTTGCAGACTTTCGGAGGATAACATTATCAACAAATCTGTGCTTATTCAGGTGCTTGAAGAAATCCGCAAGCTGTTGTTTCCGGGCTACTTTGACAAGAACAGAGTAAGAGAAGAATACATCGGCTATATTGTAGGCGACAGAATAGAATTTATTCAGTATAACCTTAAAAAGCAGATTGCAAAGGCTTTAAAGGGTTGCGAAAAGTGCAACGACCTTTCATATGACGAGATTATGGAAAAGTCAGAAAAGCTGGTTTATGAGTTTCTTTCAAAGATTCCGTCAATCCGTGATTACCTTGCAACAGATGTTGTTGCGGCCTTTAACGGCGATCCTGCCGCATACAGTACGGATGAAATCATTCTCTGCTACCCAGGATTTTTTGCAATCACGGTTTACAGAGTGGCACATGAATTGTGGAAGCTTAAAATCCCGATGATTCCGAGAGTGCTTTCGGAGTACGCACACGGACTTACGGGAATTGATATTCACCCGGGTGCGACAATCGGCAAGTATTTCTTCATCGACCACGGCACAGGCATTGTAATCGGTGAAACTACCGAGATAGGCGAGAATGTAAAAATCTATCAGGGTGTAACCCTCGGTGCGTTGTCAACAAGAAAGGGTCAGCAGCTTAAAGGTGTTAAAAGACATCCTACTATCCGTGATAATGTTACAATCTATTCGGGTACAACTATCCTCGGCGGTGAAACCGTAATCGGCAAGGGTGCAACAATCGGCGGTAACGCTTTATCGTGAACTCAATTACTGAGGGTATGAAAGTAAGCATCAAAAACCCCGAACTCCAGTTCAGCCCCGACCTTTCGGAAAACAATCAGGACAAGTATTGGTATTGGATGATTTAAGCTTACGCTTTAATGGAAAATTGAAAATGGAAAATTGAAAATTTTGTCGGGAAGAAAGTTTTGCGTAGAACAAACTTCACATTCCCGACCGTATTCATATTGATTTACCTTGCAAATCATTTATATGAACAAAATTCTATAAAAGAACAATTTCGTAGGGGCGGATATCATCCGCCAGTTTGATGAAACCTTATGTTTATCAAAAATGTTTTGATGTAGAAAAAATTGTGTATTGTCAGTAGGAGCGTTCATTGGACGCCCGCATTGATGAATGTTTTTGTTTAATCACATATTTTTTGATGTGATTAAAATTGTGTATCCAAATGTAGCGACGAACCGTGTTCGTCAATCGTATCGTGTGTAAACACGATGCGAATAAATATACATAGTTTCAAAATAACCGAACTTTTAAAAGATACTTTAACAGAAAAACATAACCTTACTTTAAACTAATTATGAACAAATATCTTAAAAAAACGAAAATGTTGGATTATTCAAATCCTAACATACAGCAGTTAATTGAAAACAGAAAATGGCTTGAACTGCAGGAATTTGACAGGCTGAAATCAATTTATAATTTTGTGCGAGATGAAATACTGTTCGGCTACAACATTGACGATAACATTCCTGCCTCAAAAGTTTTGAAAGACGGTTTTGGGCAATGCAACACAAAGGGTACTTTGCTTATGGCTTTGCTCAGAGCCTGCAACATTCCTTGTCGGGTACACGGATTTACGATTGACAAAAAACTTCAAAAGGGTGCAATGACGGGAATTGTCTATAAAAATGCTCCGCAAAATGTGTTTCACAGTTGGTTGAAGTGTATTTTGAAGATAAATGGTACGAACTCGAAGCGTTTATTCTCGACAAAAAGTATCTAAACAATTTGCAGAAAATTAACAGCAGTTGCTCAGGTGCATTTTGCGGTTACGGTGTTGCCGTTAAAGATTTCAAAAATCCTGTCATAGATTTTGACCGAAATAACACCTATATTCAAAGCGAGGGTATTAATCAAGATTTCGGTGCTTATGATTCTCCCGACGATTTGCTCAAAGAACATCATCAGCAAATGTCACCACTGAAGGCTTTTTTGTATAAAAATCTCGGCAGACATATGATGAACCGCAATGTCAGAAAAATTAGAAATTTTTAATTGAAAATTGAAAATTTTGGTCGGGAAGAAAGTTTTGCGTAGAACAAACTCCACATTCCCGACCGTATTCATATTGATTTGCAGACAAAATTCTATAAAAGAACAATCTCGTAGGGGCGTTCATTGGACGCCCGCCTTGATGAATATTTTTGTTTAAACACATATTTTTTGATTTGATTAAAATTGTGTATCGCAATAACTTTGTAACAGCAAACAGATTATACGAACAGGAGAAATAAGTAAATGCGTATTGAACATATTGCAATGTATGTGGAAAATCTTGAAAATGCAAAAAACTTTTTTATTAAATATTTTAATGCAGTACCAAGCGAAAAATATCATAATAAAAAAACAGGTTTCCGTTCGTATTTTTTAAGTTTTGAAGATAATACAAGGCTTGAAATTATGAACAAGACAAGCCTAAATGATACCACAGACAAATTGTCAGGTACAGGATATGTACATATTGCTTTTAGCGTAGGAAGCAGAACTGCTGTTGATGAACTCACTGAAAAAATGAAGTCTGACGGTTATGAGGTGTTGAGCGGACCGAGAGTTACGGGTGACGGCTATTATGAAAGCTGTATTGTCGGTATTGAAGGAAACTTAATTGAAATTACCGTATGATTTTTTTAATAATCGAACTTTTTAAACTGAAAAAATCCGTATGAAGATTGCTCCATACGGATTTTATTTTGTGTATCAAATTTTATTTATCGCCATTTAAAGGTGACGAGTCCGTAAACATAGATAAATGCGATAGCTGTAGGAACTACATATCTGAAAATCGGTTTCATCCACGAACGCACTTTCATACCGATGCCCATGTTGGCTTCTTTAATGAAGTTATCCCAACCCCAGCCGAACTTGTTGCAACAGAACAGAGCAAGCACAAGAGAACCGAGAGGGAGAACATTTGTGGAAACAATGAAGTCCCAAAAATCAAGCCATGTTGTACCCTCTGCAAACGGCTGAAAATGAAGAACGCTGAATCCGAGAGCCGTTGTGAGTGCAAGCACAAACACTACAATTCCGCAAATAAGACTGCCTTTTATTCTTGACCAGCCTGTCAAATCACGAATCATTGCAAGAATATTTTCGCAAACACCCAAAACGGTTGACATTGCCGCAAACACCATAAACAGGAAGAAGAGCGAACCCCATATTCTTCCGCCGGGCATATTGTTGAACACGGTTGCCATTGTGTCAAACAAAAGGTTCGGACCTGAATTAACTTCAAGGTTGTAAGTAAAGCAGGCAGGGAAGATGATTATGCCTGCAAGCAGAGCTACGAGTGTGTCAAGAGAGATAACATTGATTGCCTCGCCCATAAGTGAATGGTCTTTGCCAATATAACTTCCGAAAATAGCCATACCGCCCATACCTGTTGACAGCGAGAAAAATGCCTGATTCATCGCACCCACAACAACATCACCGTTGATTTTTGAAAAGTCGGGTTTGAGGTAAAATGTCATACCCTCACCCGAACCGCTCAAAAACAGACTGTGGATTGCAAGCACAATCATAAGTGCAAGCAAAGCAATCATCATATATTTTGTTATCCTCTCAAGTCCGCCCTGAATGTTGAACGAGAGTATAACAAAGGCGATAACAACCGTTATCATCATAAAAATAACATTGACTGACGGATTTGCAATCATTGTGGTAAATCCGAGGTCACGGTTGTTACCCGTCAGAAAATTTATGAAGTAGTAAATTATCCAACCGCAAACAACTGTGTAAAAAGCCATAATTGCAAGGTTGCCCACAAGGCATGCCCAACCGAAACCGCCCCATTTTTGCTTTGGCTTTTCAAGTTTGCGGTACATTTTAATCGGACTTGTCTGTGCCGCTCTGCCCACCGAAAATTCCATTATCAAACACGGAATTCCCAAAACAATAAGACAGATGATGTACACAAGCATAAAACTTCCGCCACCGTATTGTCCGCACATCCACGGAAACTTCCACACATTTCCGCAACCGATTGCACAGCCTGCCGAAAGCATTATAAAGCCGAGTCGGCTTCCTAATTTTTCACGATTCACAACACAAGTCCTCCTGCCGAATTTATTTTATCTACACAATATTTTTTTTGTCATAAATACTGCTCCTTTGTTTATTTTTGCAATACAAAGAGTAGTATAGCAAATAAAATACCATTTGTAAAATTGATAAAACTGTGCTATAATAGCGAAGATATCGTTCGTATAAAAGAGGATTTAGTTATGGATACCAATGTGCTTAAAACCTTTGTAGCTGTGTGCGAATATTTGGGATTTTCTGCTGCAGCGGAAAAGCTCGGCTATACCCAGTCAACCGTTTCATCACAGATAAAACAGTTGGAAAGCGAGCTTAACACGGTGCTTTTTGACCGCTTTTACCACAGAATCAGCCTGACTTCCGACGGCATAACGGTTCTGCAACACGCAAGAGAAATTCTTGAATCTCACGAAAAGATGCTTGAAGATTTGCGTACCCCCGAAACAATTGAGGGCAACATTCGCCTTGCAATGTCAAGTTCTGTCTGCAACCGATTTTTTAAAGATGATTTTCTTGAGTTCAGAAAGCATTTTCCTAATATTCACCTTGTCGTTGTCGAAAGCGGTACAGAGCAGATGTTTGATATGTTACGCAAAAATGAGGTTGATTTGATTTTTACGCTTGACAGCCACATTTATGATTCGGAATTTATAATTTGTGCAGAGCATGAGGAAAAGGTTCACTTCTTTGCATCAGTTGACAATCCACTTTTGAATAAAGAAAATATTTCGCTAAAAGAATTATGCACCGAGGATTTTGTACTGACCGAAAGTAATATGAGCTACAGAAAATTGCTCAACAATGAACTTGCCGCACAATCGCTTGAAATTCATCCTGTTTTGGAAATAGGAAACCCTCTGCAAATTTGTTCTCTAATCAAAAACAGCAAAATGATTTCGTTCTTGCCTGATTTCATCACGGAGGATTACTACAATCCGGGAGAGATAAAACATCTTCCCGTCAACGATTGTGATGTTTCGGTGTGGACGCAGTTGCTTATCCACAAAAACAAGTGGAAATCTCCTGCGCTTAATGCGTTTATTGATTTTTATCGGGATGTTATACGAAAATAAAAAGTATCACATTTTGCCCTACGCACCGCCGTATTGCGTTATGATAATCTTGGCAAGCTTTGCGTTCGGCTTTTTGATATTGACGGGGTACTGTAACTTTTTTCATAGACAAACATCAGCAATCCTCCTCGTTTTCCCACGGCCACGGTCCCTTTATCCAGCTCCACATATTGGTGCTTGTCATACTCTTTTTCAAAGGACCGAATTTTTCTTCATATTCTTCAACAAGCGGTTTCAATTTTTCTTTGAAACCGTTCATTTTTTGTATCATTGCCGTATCGTGCGGATGAGTGTCAAGATAAATCTGAAGGTCAAGTGCGGCAAATTCGTAGGTTGAAATTTTCTTTAAAAGAATTTCTCTTTCAGTCAAGTCCCTCACCGCATTTCTTTCCGTAGAATGGTTTGTTGAGAACGGGGAACATTGTACCCGACTCAAGTCCCTGCAACGGGTTGTAGGTTGGGGAGTCGAACTGCTGAAAGGGAACATATGCCATAGCCTCGCTCGTTCTCTTTGGCAGACTCGGTATTCCGTACTGCTGAGAAATAATTTCTTTAATATCCAATTTAATTCTCCTTTTTGTTCAAACTTATGAACATTGCTGTTCATTCTCATAATATGCCCGTTTCATACTTGTGTTTACATAATAAAAAAACAGAGCTGACAGCAATGCCGTCAGCCCTGATACAGAGGTTTTACCGTGAATATCCGATTAAATGTTAATTAACCTTTTTGGCAGAATTTGAAGTAACCTTTGCAATGATTGCAAAAACTACGCAAAGCACAATTCCGATTGCCGAAACGATGCCTACAAGAGTGAAGTTTGTGTTTGAAATGAGTGAAAAATCAAGCACACCGCTGTCGGGATTCTGAAGTGATGCAAAAACTGCAACAGCGTCAACAATTACTGCAACCATAAGTGAAAGAATTGAAATTGATGCCGTAACAGTTTCTGTAAGGTTCTTTTCAATTTTCTTTGCAACGCTGATTTTTTCACTTCTGAAGTTAAGACAGCCGAAAAGCCAGAATACAGCCGCCGCATTGATTATTGTTTCGGGAATCATATATGTAGCGTTGTAGCTGAGTGAATAGAGAAGTCCGTCGGTTGACGGGATTGAAACACCTGCCATACGGTACAGCCCGAAATTACATGACAGATATATCTCAAAGCACAAACTCCTACCGTGCCTGTTACGGCAGCGGCAGACGGATTGCTGACCTTGTTTCTGAGAAAGCCTGCAAGGCCGATAACCGTGAATGCGAATATATAGTCCAGGAAAATGATTGTTACGGCTGCCAAAAATGATGTTGCGTATGAAAGGTTTGAAGCTCCCTGAATAAGCTGAATAATGCTGAATACAAATCCCGAAAGCAATCCCCATTTTACACCGTGACGATATGAGATAATTACAATCGGAACAATGCTGAATGCGGTAACACTGCCGCCGTAGGGAAGTTCAAGGATTTTTACAAAGCTTAAAACTGCCGCAAGTGCAATCATAATTGCACATTCGCACATAACAAGTGCATTTTTCTTATTGTTCGTTTTCATTAAAACTACTCCTTAAATAAAATTCTTTCGGAGAAAAAACACAACAAAAAAGGAGTATGCCAAAAAGACATACTCCAAGTGCGCACACTTCAAGCTTGATATGTCCCTTCGTTGGCATTATCCAAATCAGGTTGACGGTCGAAATCGAATTTCCTCTCAGCCGGTAACAGCTCCCGTTTTGTATGTGATTATTCTCACTTTAATTCCGAATATTACACATCTTTAGGTTGTGTAATATTTACACTACAATTATAAACTGTATTTGACAATTTGTAAAGCCTTTTGTGTGCAATGTTACAGATAATCGCATATTAATTGACAAACACTTTGCTTTTGTGATAATATGTATCCTGTGATTTTGCGGTTTATTGCCGAATGGCAGTACATTTTGCAACAATTGACAAACTAATTGAAGAAGGTTTTTTAATGGACAGCAGATTTAATTCACCGGCTGAAATTGCGTCGCTGGTGTCAAAATCAGGTGTAACAAAATCAATGCTTCCTCTGCCGAAAATGATTTTGCTCGGACTTATGGCAGGCGCATTTATCGCATTCGGCGGTGCGGCAAGCGATGTTGCAATGCACGGAGTTGCCGATGTGGGGCTTGCAAGAGTGGTTGCAGGCACAATCTTCCCCGTGGGACTTATGCTTGTTGTGTTTACGGGAAGTGAGCTCTTTACAGGCAACTGCCTTATGATTATTCCGACGCTTGAAAAGAAAATCAAGCCTGTTTCAATGATAAAGAATCTTGTTACGGTTTATATTTCAAATTTTGTCGGTGCAATGATTATCGACTTGCTCATAACTTTCTCGGGTCAGCTCAATTATTCAAACGGCGGATCGGTGCTTTTACAATCAAGGTTGCACTTGCCAAAACAACAATAAATCCTGCAACGGCAATTATCAGCGGCATACTTTGTAATATTCTCGTATGCCTTGCAATCGTTATGGCGACAGGCGCAACAGATGCAATAGGTAAGATTTTCGGCGTATTTTTCCCGATTTGTGCATTTGTAGTCTGCGGATTTGAACACTGCGTTGCAATATGTTCTATATTCCGACAGGTGTTATGGCGGCAATGAATCCCGAATATGTTGCAAAAGCTCAGGAGCTCTACGGTATTACGGCACAGCAATGTCAGAATCTTGCAAATCTTTCGGGCTGTGAATCTCTGCTGTTCGTTACAATCGGCAATATAATCGGCGGTATGGTCTTTGTGGGACTTCCGCTCTATTTTGCTTATATTCGCAAAAAGAAAAATGCTTAAAATACATAAACATAAATAATTCATGAGAGCAGTCGTTTTGACTGCTCGTTTTCTTTTTAGTGCAAATTATTTAAAAGTATGTTATAATAAGCCTTACAAAACAAAAACGGAGGATATAATGGATTATTCACAGATTCTTTCACAGCAGTTTAATATTAAAGAGGAGTATGCAAAGAACATCATCACATTGCTTGATGACGGCAACACTATTCCTTTTATTGCACGATACAGAAAGGAAATGCACGGTTCAATGGATGACCAGTTGATTCGTGAATTTGCCGAAAAGCTTGAATATTTAAGAGGACTTGACAAGCGCAGAGATGAAATTCGTTCACTCATTGACGCACAGGAAAAGCTTACCGATGAAATCAACCTTGCACTTGACAAGGCTGCCACGCTAAGCGAACTTGAGGATATTTACCGCCCGTACCGTCCAAAGAGAAAGACAAGGGCGTCAATTGCAAAGGAAAAGGGACTTGAACCGCTTGCTAACGATATTTTAAAGCAGGAAAAAGGTTTTGATCCGTCAAAGTCGGCAGTTGATTATATTGACGAAGAAAAGGGAGTTACCTCCGTTGAAGATGCAATTCAGGGTGCAATGGATATCATTGCAGAACTTGTTTCGGATAATGCGGAAATCCGTAAGAGAATAAGAAATCTTACAAACGCAAACGGTGTGCTTGTGTCTGTTGCAACAGATGAAGAAAAGGACAGCGTTTACAAAAATTATTATGACTACAAAGAGCCTGTTAAAAAGATTGCAGGTCACAGAGTGCTTGCCGTGAATCGTGGCGAAAAAGAGGGATTTCTCAAAGTCAGTGTTGAAACCGACAGCGAAAAACCGCTTAATTCAATTTTCAGAGCAATGATTACAGACAAAAATCAGCTTTGTTCGGACATTATCCGTGAGGCTTGCACAGACGCTTATCAGCGACTTATTTATCCCTCAATTGAGCGTGAGGTCAGAAACGACCTTACAGATACCGCCTCTGAAAATGCTATGAAGGTTTTTGCCGTAAACCTCAAGCAGCTGCTTATGCAGCCACCTGTAAAGGGCAAAACCGTGCTTGCACTTGATCCGGGATATCGCACAGGCTGTAAGACTGCCGTTGTTGACAGCACAGGCAAGGTGCTTGATACAACCGTAATTTATCCTACACATTCAGACAAAAAAATTCAGGAGTCAAAGCAGACCTTGCTCCGCCTCATCAAAAAGCATCATGTTGATATTATTTCAATCGGCAACGGTACTGCAAGCAAAGAAACCGAGATGTTCACAGCCGAAACAATCAAAGAGGCTGACCACCCCGTTTATTATATGGTAGTCAGCGAGGCAGGTGCGTCGGTTTATTCGGCATCAAGCTTGCCGCAACAGAACTTCCCGACCTTGACCTCACACTCAGAAGTGCCGTGTCAATTGCAAGACGACTTCAGGATCCACTTGCAGAGCTTGTTAAGATTGAGCCTAAGGCAATCGGTGTCGGTCAGTATCAGCACGATATGCCGCAGAAAAAACTCGGTGAAACACTTGACGGTGTTGTAGAGGACTGCGTAAACTCGGTTGGTGCAGACCTTAATACGGCATCGCCTGCACTTTTGTCGAGAGTGTCGGGACTTAACGCAACCGTGTGCAAGAATATTGTTGCTTACCGTGAAGAAAACGGTGCGTTCTCATCAAGAGCAGAACTCAAGAAAGTTCCGAAACTCGGACCTAAAGCGTTTGAGCAGTGTGCAGGATTTTTGCGTGTTCCCGAAAGCAGAAATCCGCTTGATAACACAGGCGTTCACCCCGAAAGCTACAAGAGCGCAAAAGAACTTTTAGGACTTCTTGAATATTCTGACAAAGAAATAAAATCAGGCAACTTCTCCGATATTCAGCATAGAGTAAAGGCAAAGGGAACAAAGTCACTTGCCGATGTTCTCGGAATCGGACTTCCGACTCTTGATGATATTGTAAAGGAACTCTCAAAACCGGGCAGAGATCCCCGTGACGAACTGCCAGCACCAATGCTCAGAAGTGATATTCTCGACATCAAGGATTTGAAAGAGGGAATGGAGCTTAAAGGCACGGTCAGAAATGTAATTGACTTCGGCGCATTTGTCGATATCGGCGTTCATCAGGACGGACTCGTTCACATTTCGCAGATTTGTGATAAGTACATCAAGCACCCGAGCGAAGTTCTCAAAGTCGGTGATGTTGTAAATGTAAAGGTTCTTTCAGTTGATCCCGAAAAGAACAGAATTTCTCTCACAATGAAATTTTAATGCGAATAAAGCAAAAAGCCGGTTATCCGCCGATTGATATTAAGTTTGCCGACAGAATTGCCTATTATAATGCTTTTGACGAATATTATGTAAAGCATAATCTGTCTGCAATGGAAAAGCTTTTTGCAGGTTATGTCAACGAAAGATTGGATACCTATTTAAAAATGCTTAAAAGTAATTAAGGAGATGTTCTTATAAAAAAGCAGTTGCAATAATTTGTGCTATTATTATTTTTGCGTTTTCGTTGATTGGGTGCGGTGATAAAGATACGGTCGCCTATAATCTGAAACTCAATGTTTCAAGCGGTGAAGTTGCAGAATCGTTTGACACACACGGTGGATTTAACGGTGACGGAGCAACCTTTGCCAAAATTAAATTTTCAGATGACAGCGCTTTAACGCAAATTGAAAATAATAATGTATGGACGCCGTTGCCGTCCGATGAAACAGTACAGTCTTTGTTATATGGCGATTACAGCGGATTTGTGTGTGATGAAAACGGCAATTCGCTCATACCCGAAATAAAGAACGGCTATTCAATGTTGATTGACAAACAAGATAAAAGCCTTACGAATATGCTTGAAAGAGCGTCGCTTAATTTTGTATTGGGAGTTTATGACACCGACACAAACACGCTTTATTACTATGAGTTAGACACATAATTTCAGCGTTCAAAAAGGTTGGGAGAATATGCTTATAAAAATCGGTGATTTTGAATTTACCGAGGTATGGGATTGGTCGGAAAAAGTGTATCGCCTTATTGAAAGCAGTTGAGTAAAAAGGCTGACGAGAAATCGTCAGCCTTTTGTGTGTAATATTCGGTAATTATTCAGCCTTTTACTGCATATGATTTTCAAGGTGATTTTTCAATGCGGCAAAGGTTTCGTCGCTGATAATGTGTTCCATTTTGCAGGCATCTGCGGCGGCAGTTTCGGGATTAACTCCGAGCATAACAAAGAGCTTTGAAAGAACGGTGTGTCTTTCATATGTTTTTTCTGCAATTTCCCTGCCGAGGTCGGTGAGAATAAGCGAGCCGTCATCGCCGACTTTAAGATAACCGCCCTCTTTGAGAAGACCAACGGCACGGCTGACGCTCGGCTTTGAATATCCCATTTCTTCACATACATCAATTGATCTTATATAATTGCTCTTTTTTGAAAGAACATATATTGTTTCAAGGTACATTTCACCTGATTCTTTTAATTGCATAGTCTGCACTCCTTTACATTGTCTAATCATATCATGATATGAACAAAAAATCAATAAAATTAATTGTGCTTTCAATAATTATGAAAAAACGATTTACCGAAATCAACAAAAATAATATCCGAATTACAGGCGTGAAATATTCAATTTGCTAAAATTCAAAATAAAAGCTTAAATGAAATTTAAAGGCAGGCTAG